>Ga0222644_1000016_pt1 | contig 155185 bp, 142 predicted proteins | sample AntAcemetagen291_FD_179800 | JGI IMG/M metagenome (GOLD analysis project Ga0222644, IMG submission 179800) | Saline water microbial communities from Ace Lake, Antarctica - #291 | ecosystem: Environmental > Aquatic > Non-marine Saline and Alkaline > Saline | place: Antarctica: Ace Lake...
AAAGCATCAATAAAATGACCCGCAAAGACCATAAATAGAGCAAAAAACTGCACTTTTTGATAAAAAGTAAACAGAAATCGATCTGAAAAAAGAATGTAAGTAAATTATTGAATTTTGCAACGGTCTTTTTATGTTCGGCGCTCAGTTCTACCGCTATCACTTCTTTTTTCTTTTTTGAATCGTAACTTCTACCTTGCTTGCCTTGTTCTTTATCTGCCGACGGTAAATTCATCTACATGAACTATTTCGGTTAGAGGATATTTTTGACTGCTTTTCATTGACTTTCTAACTTTCTGCGTGAAATACCAAGCGGTACCTTGACGGATATCAAAACGCTTTCCCATTTGAAGACTGCAAACACTCTTGGTACTAGTACTCATTTCAAACACAACGCAGAATGCCTTTTGCAAACCAAATTTAACCTTATGAAACAAGGTGTTTGCCGTGGCGCTTTCGACGTGATTGCAACTGTAACAATGATATCTATAATCAGATTTTCACAGCCCTAAGTGTGACCACATTTTGTACATGTAAAACCGTCCTGCCATTTTATTTTTGCTAAATATGCTTTACAAGCATCATCATCTGGCAGTTCTTTCACAAAACTCAGTATATTTTGACCTTTAAATACTTCCATAACCCTTGTTATTAATAATAATAAAATACGGGAACTATATGACTAACTCAATTAATTTATAGAGATAATTTAATGAGTTTTGCTTTTGAATCTATATGTCTCAAAGCAAAGCATCTATTTTTAATAACCTGATTATTAAAGTTTGGATACTTTTATATAGTTTCATGGCTTACGCACTGCACTGCATTTTTTCTGTAGATTCCGTCGACTTATTACGGGCTGTACTTTAGTCGTATTATACGTTCTATGATTTCTATAACCTGTTTGTCTAAGTATTTTTTTTAGGTTTAATATTTTTGCGGGACTTACACTTTGCATGAGCTAATAACGCTTGATACTAACCACTGCGCCTATCCTTATTGCAGCTTAGTTCTCTTTAGATAGTTGTTTTATGACAACCAATGATACGGGCTATTTCCTATTTAGTTACACTAATTTTTATAAGTGATGCGATTTCATAGCTTTGTTCAAAGGTTAGTTGACTAGTATTGCAATTTTTAGACGGTGAACAATATAGAAACTATCCATTTAGAAAGAGATAAGAGTGTTAGATTTCTTCTTTCTACTGAAAAAAATATTTGATAATCATTCTGCTTAAAGTTGCGTTTATTGATTGAATTCAGGCTTCTTCATTACTAGGTTGGCACGTTTAAGCTAGTTCTTTCTTTTCATTAGATAATATTTTGTTATATTATTTTCTTTCCTTAGATTATAATAAATCTATAGTCATAACTGTCTCTTTCGGAATACTACAAATGTTGTTTATACTTTAATTAATATCACTCTCTTAGGTTCAGTTATGGCTCAAGTATATGTTATGGCTGGATTGCTCGCAGTTCAAATTTCATATTAACAGGTTTTGAATAAAAAAAATGTGTTTTTGTGGTAGTCGAATTACAAAAAAGCCCCGTGTTAGGAATGGTATTCAAAATTTTATATGCAACTATTGCACCAAGACTTTCACTGGAGGAAATATGATGGTTTCAAAAGTTATATGGAAACAAGATACTGCGGAAAGCATACCCATAAACAATTATCTCACCAATACAAATGTTCGTTAAGAACGGTTCAGCATAAAATGGATCTGTTTTAGGTAGTTTTAATTAAAACAACCCAGAGAAGTGGTTGCTTTAATTGAAAATACCTAATGGGGAGGAAATCTTGGTCGGATGTTTTTCAAGGATGCTATTACTAGAGAGAACCTACTTTGGTATGTTGTAAAATTTGAGTCCATACCTCTCTATGCGCGAGGCATAAATGAACTTAAAAAAAAGGTTTCAAAATTACTTCAATAGTCTGTGATGGTCATACAGGGTTAATCAATACCTTTAAAGATATTTATGTTCAACTGTTCAATTTTCATTAGGTTGCAATTATACGACGGTATATTACCAAAAATCCTAAAATGGCTACTTCTATTGACTTGAAAGAACTAATAGCTATGCTTAAGCACACTGATAAGGTGTCGTTTGAATGAGGTTTCAACCAGTGGTTTGATAAATGGAAAGTGTTTTTAGATGGAAGAACCACCAATGATAATAAAGGCAAAAGTCATTATACCCATAGATGTTTCCGGATCACCCACAGAAGTCTAAAAACAAACATGAACTGGTTATTTATTTGCTACGACAACTACCATATAGAAATACCTAACACTACAAACATGATAGAAGGACATTTTTCTGATTTAAAGAACAAGCTCAGAAATCACAACGGGCTTAAAAAGGGAGAACAATCAAGTTCATAAATGAGTTTTTAGAAGGATCTATCATATTCCTAACAGGTCGCTTTACAGCAGCGCCTGTGTCCGTTTATTCATAGATTTAGGAAGATAAAACATGAATGATACTAAATCAGTTATGAACAAAATTTAGAGCCACCGTTTTGTACACTTGAAAAATAATATGTAAAAATAGCAACTGTTTTGTTTATCACATAGAAAATTGTTACAGGCCAAGTTTTTAATTCACATATTCAAGAGCCGTTGACCTTTATTAGCATGCTCGTAGAAATAGAGCATATAGTGATACTTAATTTATGTGGTCTGGAAAAAGGAAAGAATATTTTAGGGGTAAAATTGAAGCTTTTTCCAGAATTCTTTATTTAGTTATGGGTTGGCTTCTAGTTTTTTATTTCCATACTTTAAACAATGTATTCAATTATTTACAAATGAATCTCTTGATCACTGATGGTATTTTCTTTGGCGTAGGAATTGTATTTACGCTTGGAACAAACTTTATTTCAACCATGTCATGCAGCACCACTTTGTGCGAGGTGGTTGTTCGGCCCATGCTGCAATCGTTTGGTTTGTGGTAACACCATAGTTTTATGATCACTTTTCCACCCATCGACACTTAAAGGTCATTCATCGACACTAAATATAGGTTTGATCTTTTTACTTAATAAGTCATGGAATAAATGCAGATATTTAGGAGATACAAAAAAAATAAAATTGAGTAACTCAAAGTTAAAAGTATTTCTTGTAGAAGATGACGCTATAGAAGTTATGAAATTGAAACGGGCCATTAAGAAGCTCCAATTAGCTCATGAACTCATTGAAGCTAAAAATGGAGAAGAAGCATTGTCTTTATTAAGGGATAATGATATCCTTCCGGATATTATCTTCCTAGATCTCAATATGCCTAAAATTAACGGAATTGAGTTTTTAAAAATAATTAAAGAGGATGATGTTTTAAAATATATACCTACGGTTATTTTAACTACCTCTAATAACCGTAAAGACGTTCTGACTTGTTATCAAATAGGAATTGCGGGTTATATAATTAAGCCCTTAAAATATGAGCATTATGTTAATAAAATTGCTGCAGCTTTGGAATATTGGAGTATGAATGAATTAATCAAAGTATAGTAAGAGTGAAGTCTCTTAACATTTTATAGATATATTTATGTACAAACTTACGTCATAGGTGGCATACCGTAATATTAGTGATTAGAATTATCGCTTTAAAATTCCTTTGCTCAACAGTACTTATGATTTACCAGAAGTAACAATCATCAGCACACTCTACAAATAAATATATAAGTTTTGTGATCACCTATTCTCTTCATGTGATAGAGCATCTTTTTAATCGCATTTAATTTGATGTTTTCACTTTTTAATTCGATTTGAAGATTCTATAGTATTGCTTTTTTGATATAAGATAAATTTTATGTAATCCTTTATATCAAGTATGTAAACTCGGGAATTTACAAATACACTGCTGTAAAAAAGGTGTTTCGTGGAATTATTAAAATAGACCAACCTAATAAAATCTGTTATTATTTTGGAAAAGATCAATGGGCTACAATTTTCGAGCAACTTTATGAAAAAGTGACTATCTTAGAAAATAATAGTAAAGAAAGGGTATTAAATTAGAATTCAGTAGGGCTGCTTATGAATGATGAAAAAGTCAAATTATATGAAAGGGCATTAGCCTTAGAAAAGGCTGCTCGAAAGGAAGCTGAACAGACACTGGATGAAAAGTCGATAGAACTCGGCATTAAAACTAAAGAGTTAGAAGTTTCCAAGGAAAAGTTAGAAGAATTATTACAGACTAAAACTTCAGAACTTAAAGGGCTTTTTGGAAACCTTGTAGATGCTTATGTGGCGATAGACCTCACGGGTAATGTTCTTAAGATGAACGATGCAGCAGAAAATTTATTAGGGTATGGGCCCTATGAAAAATTAAATCTTTTGGATTTAGTTATTCCAGAAGAACATTTAAAGGTAATAACCAGTTTTAAACAGCTCTACGAAGAAGGCTCTATCACAGACTTGCATGTAAAAATAGCTATAGCAAATGATTCTATACGTCTGGTTCATATCAATGCAAGTGTCATTTACAATTCTAAAAATCAGCCTATTGCGGCACAAGGAATAGTAAGAGACATTACAGAGGAAAAAGCTGCGGAGCAGCAGCTTTTAGATACTCAGAATCGATTAACTACGCTTATACTTAACTTAGAAATAGGAGTTCTTTTAGAAGATGAAAATCGCCATGTTGTTGTTGTTAATAAACGTTTCTGTAACTTTTTCAATATACCTTATGCTCCTGTAGATATGATAGGGCAAGACTGCTCTAATGAGGCAGAACTGTGCAAAGGACTATTTCAAGATCCTGAATTATTTACAGAAAGAATAAATGAAATTGTTAGTAATAAAAAGCAAGTTTTATCTGACGAGCTTGCTTTAAAAGATGGGTCTGTCTTAGAAAGAGATTTTATTCCTATCTATGAGGATGGCGTTTACAAAGGCCACCTTTGGACATATAGGAATATTACTTTAAGAAGAAAATATAGTGAAGGAATAGAGGCAGAAGGACAAAAGTATAGCAGTATTATTGCTAACATGAATTTGGGACTTATCGAGGTAGATACAAATGATAGAGTCATGATGGTGAATCAAAGATTTGAGGAAATGTCCGGTTATTCTAAAGAGGAATTGATTGGTAAAAAAGGGCATGAAATTTTACTAGATGAAGATAATAAGGCCGTTCTTTTACAAGAAAACGATAAACGAGCTAAAGGAGACTCAAGTTCTTACGAACTAAAGGTGCGCAACAGAGATGGGCAGAGTAAATACTGGCTTACAAGTGGGGCACCTAATTACAGTATCACCGGACAGGTCATAGGTTCTATAGGTATTCATCTGGATATTACTAAAATTAAAAATCTAGAAGTACAAAAAGAAAGGTTGCTTTATAAATTAGAGAAAAGCAATAACGAACTTCAAGAATACGCACATGTAGTTTCACATGATTTAAAATCTCCATTGCTTAGTATAAATGCCTTAGTTACTTGGATAAAAGAAGATAATAAAGGCGCATTATCTAAAGATACTTTATCTCATTTTACTATGATCGATGAGACATTAGAAAAAATGGAGCAACTTATTTCTAATTTATTAGAATATTCAAGTATCGTAAAGGATCATGACGTTTTTACAGACGTAAATTTGAATAGGGTAATGGATGATATTGTAACGTTGTTACACTTTCCAGATCACCTCATGTTTACTATAGTAAAACGGTTACCTACAATAAAAGTGGATCGAGTTAAAATTCAGCAATTATTTCAAAATTTGATTAGCAATGCTATCAATTATAGCAATGAAGAAAATAGTTATATTGAAATTGATTACGAAGAAGGTGTCAAAGAGTATACTTTTTCTGTGAAAGATAATGGAATAGGTATCAACAAGGAGTACCATCAGAAAATTTTCCAAATTTTTCAATCGCTGCATAAAAGAGAGGAGTCCACAGGCATAGGACTTTCTATTGTGAAAAAAATAGTGGATTTGTACAATGGTCGCATTTGGTTAGAAAGTACTCCTGGTATAGGAACGACTTTCTTCTTTACTATTGAAAAATAAAAACATGAGAACAGTACAATTACAAAAGAGAGCTGCTGGTGATTGGGAATGTTTAGGGGGTCAGTATATTTTAAAGGAGCCATTAGTACTCATTTTTGGACATCGTTTTTTATTAGAAGATGAGATGAATTACAAGGAATTAAGAACGCGATTTCCTGATGGTCACCTAGTATTTGGATCTTCTTGTGGCGAGTTAGTAGGCAGCTCTGTAAATAATGAGCATATTACAGTTACGGCTATTGAATTGGAACGAACTACTTTTGAAGTAAAAGCTTTTAATATAAAAGATAGTAAAGGCGATAGTGAAATAGCAGGTAGAGAGGTTGTTAAAAAACTAAACCCTTCAGGACTCAAACATATTTTTGTAATCTCAGAAGGAAGTTTCGTAAATGGATCAGCTCTCACCAAAGGAATGCAAGAAGCGTTGCCTAAAATTATGATAACTGGTAGTTTATGTGGAGATGATGCACGTTTTGAAAAAACATTAGCCTCCTATAATGAGGCTCCTAAAGAAGGAGAGATTGTTGTTATCGGTTTTTATGGCGATACTTTTGAAGCTTCTTTTTCTATATATAGCGGTTGGACACCTTTCGGACCAGAAAGATTAGTTACAAAATCTGAGGACAATATTCTTTATGAAATTGATGGTAAGCCAGCACTCGATTTATACAAAAAATATTTAGGTGATAAGGCAAAGGATTTACCGGGGTCTGCACTCATATATCCATTAAATATAAAAAGTCAAGAGAATCAACAATCATTTGTACGCACGATATTAAATATAGATGAAGAAAAAAACACGATGATTCTTGCAGGAGATGTTCCTCTTAATGCTACTGTACAGTTAATGATGACCAACATGAATAATATTGCAGCAGCGTCTGAAACGGCTGCTATTCAAGCTATGCAAGGAAGGGATAAAGCGCCGCAACTTGCTTTATTAATCAGTTGTATAGGTCGTAAATTAGTTTTGGATCAACGGGTTGAAGAAGAGATAGAAGAAGTGCGTAGTGTCATAGGTGACGATGTCATCATAAGCGGTATGTATTCTTATGGTGAGATAGCTCCTTTTTATGGAGAACGCAGTTGTAAGTTACATAATCAAACCATGGCCATAACTTTAATAAGTGAATAGATGAATCCGCTTTTAAAAAGACAAATTAGTAAATACCTTCCTGCTGACCTTAAAGGACGACAGGATCTAGAGATGTTTTTAAAATCTATTGAAGATTCCTATGATAATCTAGATGATCAATTTAAAATGACTCAACGAGCTATGAAAATAAGCTCTGATGAATTATTTGAAGCAAACAAATTGTTAAGGGAAGAAACGGAATTGCAACGCAATTTATTAACGAAGTTACAAACGGTTATTAATACAATTCAGCCTTCTGAAAACATGGGAGAGCAAAAAAATATTTTTGAAAACCTAGAAGTAAAGAACCTTGCAGATTATATAAATGAACAAGCTGAACAACTTATAAAAGTTAATAAAAATCAAGAAAAATTACTAAAAGAACTGGCACTTCAGAATCAAGAGTTAAATGACTACGCACATATCGTCTCGCATGATCTAAAATCTCCATTAAGAAGTATTGAGGCATTGATGAATTGGTTAACAGAAGAGTACAGGTATACATTTGATAAAGAAGGAAAGGCATATTGTAAATTAATAGTTTTTCACATAGAAAAGATGGACGCACTTATATCTGGAATTTTGGAATATTCCTCAATAGGCAAGGAAATAAGAGTTGAACGCAAGCTTAATTTAGAGATTCTAGTTAAAGAAACGATAGAATTACTTAATGTGCCAAACTACATTCATATAAAAATACACCAGCTACCTATAATAAAAGTGGACCGATTTAAGTGGTAACAGATTTTTCAAAATTTGATTGACAATGCCATAAACAGTATCGATAAACAAGAGGGCTTTATAGATATTATTTCAAGGGATTTGGACACTAAAATTCAATTTGAGATTAAGGATAATGGTAGGGGAATTGATCCAGCTTATTTTGAAAAAATATTTCAAATGTTTCAGAAACTAGAAAATGATTCTAAAAATACGGGTATAGGTTTGTCAATCGTAAAGAAAATTATTAATTCTTATGAAGGTGAGATCTGGGTAGATAGTGAACTGGGAAAAGGGTCCTCATTTTATTTCACCTTACCTAAAATAAAAGAAAATGGAACAACCTAATTTAGATTATATCAATGAGCTTGGTGATGGAGACAAGATGTTCATAAGTAAACTCATCGCTGTGATCAAGGAAGAATTACCTCAAGAAATAGAACGCTACAATGAGAATTTTAATAGTTCTGCTTTCGCAAAAGCGGCAGAAAATGTACTTAAATTAAAACATAAATTTGGTATACTAGGAATAGTTCATGGTTATTACACGGCAATTGCATACGAAGAGGAGTTAAAAATGGGTCAAAGCTCGTTGAAAAATGAATTTGATAATCTACTTGAAGCCTGTAATCGTTTTATAAATGAGTTATAATATGTAAATTGCTTCCAACTAAAATTTCAAATTTTGAATTGTATTATAATTGATGATGAAGCCACTGCCAGAGCAATAGTATCCCATTTGTGCAGCCAGGTAGAAAATTTAGATGTTATTGAAGAATTTCCCGACGCTATAAGTGCTATGAAGTTCCTTAATAGAAATGATATAGACCTCATCTTTTTAGACCTCCACATGCCAGATTACAGTGGCTTTGATTTTATAGAAACACTTAAAGACCCTCCTAAAATAATTTTAACTACCTCTGATAAGAATTTTGCTATTGAAGCTTTTGGCTATGATTGTATTTTAGATTATTTGCTCAAGCCTATCACTTTTCCTAGATTCTTAAAATCAGTTCAAAAAGCACAAAATGAAAAGGTAATATCAATTCCTGAAGCACCAATTTCTTCAAAATTAAATATTAGTGAGTCTTTTTCTACCATGGAAAAAGTGATGTATGTAAACATAGATCGCCGACTAGTGAAAATTGAATTTGAAGATATTTATTTGATAGAGGCAAAAGGGGATTACATCCTTATAAAGACGGAGAAGAAAAATTATACGGTTCATTCTACACTTAAGAAAATAGAAGATAAACTTCCTGATACGCTCTTTTTAAAAGTACACCGATCCTTCATTATCAATATAAATAAAATAATTGATATCGAAGATAACAGCGTCTTAATTGCAAAGAATGTGATACCAATAAGCAGGTCCAATAGACCAGAATTGATGAGGAGACTAAACTTGTTGTAACTAAGTTATACGACTCACAAAACGCTAGAAGCGCAACAAAAACCTATCAAATCTTGTTCTAAGTTATCAAAGAGTTTTGAGAATCTATTTGCATATTGAGCTTCAAAGAAGTACTAATGATAATCTTTTTAAAGTGTATTTAATTCACGAGAAGTTTGGCAAAGGCATGGCACCCTCGGTTTTTTTGAACTCATTTAAATAGAAATCTTCCATATGAGTTAAAAATTGAAAGGCAGTATTCTTAAATTCATTTCGACATAATAGGATAGGTCCAAAGCCACAGGATCTTTTTTTCTAGGAGTTCTAGAATATCTTCCTGCTAAGAAATGAATAGGTCATTTTAAATACAACACAGTGCTATTGTGCTAAAAATCAAATAACTTTCCTTTACTAACTTGTAATCTTAAAGTAAAACCTACTTCCGTAAATTCAAACCCAGATGCAGTTGCACTGGCTATGTTGCTATACTTTCCATAAGCGCCTGCTTGCCATCTCGGAGAGATGCTGTAAATCAACTTCCCTTCAGCCCTTAGTATGGTAGTGGCATCATCTTTTTCTACAAATTGGTATCCAATAGCAACATTGGAGCCGTAAGTCCATTTCCCTCTGTTGCCATTTAAATCCAGAAAAGCTTCAACAGCTTGGTAAATACTAGGACTAAAATACTGACTTGGGATTTGTTCTTTATAACTTAAATACTGGTAGTTGAATCCTGCTTTAAAAGCTGGTGCTTTTGTAAAAGTATAATAAAGAGAGGTGAAAATAAGGTTTCTAGAATTCTTATCTGTCTGACCTGTATGCATTAAACTGGTATACCATCCTAGATTAAAGCTTGTCCCCATATTGTAATGAATCATGTAGTTGTTCATGAATATCTTATCATCGATAAGTGCTGCGTTAAAATTTTGTAATTCACGACTGTATCCTATCTCTAAGTTTTGCAACGCATAAGGTCTTGTTTTTATAAATACAGAACCGTTGACATCTGTATAGCTATTCACGTCTGCATTTGCTTTTGTAAAACCTATGGTATTTTCTATCCAAGTATTGTTTTTGATTCTGTACTTGGTGCCTATAGAAACATTGGTGTTATTTGCCATATTTCCTAAAGTCATGTTTTTTGTAGTTCTATAAGAGTAATTGAAGCTAGTGGTAAAACGATCAGAGAAAGGAAGCGTAGCGTTTATACTTGCCCCATATGCTTGATTATTTCCATTATCTTTTGTGTAAGCTCCAGTGGTTTGAATAGCAGGACTTAGCGCTTTATCTATGGCAGCTAGTAAAGCTTTTGCATCTTTTTGTTCTGGATAAAAGGCCAGCGTTTTTTGTGCATAAGTGTAAGCTTTACCTAAATTTCCCTGACCGCGATAGGCATTTGCAATTCCTAAATTACCGTTGAATGATGTACTGTCCTTATCTAAAATACTCTTGTAGTAATCGATACTCCTAGAGATCTGTCCCGTATACATAGACATAGAAGCGCTTAAGGCAGTTATTCTATTACAAGCACCCAGTTGAGCAGTTAACGATTCAATAGCTACTTTTGCACTTTTGTATTTTCCATTCCATATAAGCGCTTGAATGTAACGTTCTTGAGTAGTCATAATTTTAAGAGAATCTGATTTTGCTAGAGCAGTTGCTTCTTGAGCAAATTTAAGTGCTTTTTTATCTTTACCTTTAAGGTGAGCAACAAGCGACAGACCTACAAGACCGCTTGCACGATCTTCTAATTGACAATAGATGGCATTTGCTCTAGCAAAATCAAACATGTTAATATAAATGTTTGCAAGTGAAATTTTAGAATCGGCATCATTTGGGAAGTCATTTAGGTTTTCTTCAAGCAGTTGAATAGCAGTTGCATATTCTTGCTTGGAAATGGATTGAGATGCCTTACCTAATTTCATGTATTTTTTTGAAGCCATTGCATTTTTGTTACCTGGCTGTATTTTTAGCGCTGTATCTACATATTGCAATGCCTTTTCGTATTTCTTTAAGTTAGAAAGTGTGTTCGCATATCCCAAGATTGCAGGAAAACTGGTACTGTCTTTTTTTACAAGACCTTGATACATTTCTTTTGCCTCATTAAAATCTTGGTTCCATAATAAAGACTCGGCATAGTTCAATAGGATTTCAAAATCAGCAGGGTAAGCCGTCTTCAGATCTATAAATATTTTTTTTGCTTCTAGGGTATGACCGTTAAGTCCTAAAGCACGACCATAACAAAGCCTAGCGGTTTTATGAGTTGGGTGGTCTATAAGTATGTTGCGAAAGAAGGTTTGCGCTTGCCTATACTTACCGGTTTCTAAAAAGCCGAATCCATCTGTCATATCTTGTCCATAACAGATCGTGCTAACTAATAAGATGAATAAAAGACCGAGGTTTTTCATTGGTGGTTTATTTATAGTTGCAAGTTATCACTACGTACATTCGTTTTAATCTGTGGCTATTTGCAATTGATCTATACATTCCGTCGATTGAAAGATATTTGATTTAGGTCAACAGCGATTTGCATACCGATGCTCTAAAAAGAGTGTTTTTTGAATAATGTATAAGAGCTCTATATGGCAGGTGTTCATTCCGCTTTCGCGAAAGCAAAACCAGTACAGTTCTTTAAAACATCGTTAAAAGCTGTTTTCATGCCATTCATCTACATCATATTTCATCTCGTCGAAATACCCCAAACTTCTTTTTTTATTCAGCTCATATTTGTAACAGAACTTAAAAAAACAGTTATGGACTTTACACATATAAAAAATAGCAACGTTCTCAAAATCGTATACAATCGCAGGATTATTTTAAAGAGTTATAAAATGGTTGTCGTTTACCGAAGAGTGAAAAAGCCAGTGGTACAATTAGTGACGTCTTAAATATTATACCATGTTTATACTTGCTCAAAAAATAAAAAAGATATTTACTCCAGAGCAGGTTTTTATGATCAGTGCTTTTTTGGTAAATGTAGGAAACTACCTTTATAATTTATTATTAGGTCGTTACTTGGGTCCATCTCAATTTGCAGACGCTGCGATATTGATTACTTTGCTTCTTGTACTTTCATTTATAGCAATGACATTTCAATTTACGGTAACTAAGTTTACGGTAGAGCTTCCATCAGATCAGAGGAACATATTACTGTTAAAAATTTATAAATATGCCATAAATACAGGACTTGTTTTAGGAATAAGCACGGTATTTTTTGCAAGTAATTTAAAGACTGTTTTTCAAACACAATCTTCAGGAATGTTTATCGCATTTGGAATGGCGATACCGCTCTATTTTATTATGAGTGTAAATCGTGGTATTCTTCAGGGAGAAAATAATTTTATCAGTTTGTCGATCACCTATCAAGCCGAAATGTTATGCCGCTTAATTTTTACATTTACTCTTTTAATTTTGTTTGATGTATCTTCAGAATACGCGGTATCTATTGCGATAGGTGTCTCTTTTATAGCTGGACTTTTCCCGATGAAAAGGCGTCCTGCTATCAAATATTTAACTCTTGAAATTTCTAAAAGACAACAAAAGAAAATCATACTTTTCTTTTTACTTACCGCCTGCTACGAGTTGACTCAAATAATATGTAACAACAGCGATATACTGTTAGTAAAGCACTATTTCCCTTCCTACGATGCAGGATTATATGCATCTCTTGCTCTTATAGGCAGAGCAGTTTATTTTGTAACCTGGATGTTTGTGATGTTATTATTACCTGAAGTACTTCAAAATCGTAAAGAAGGAAAAGACCCTATTCCTGTATTAAAAAAGTATATAGGATACATTACACTTCTTTCATTTGTCATTGTGAGTTTTACATTTGTCTTTCCTGAAATTGCGGTGAATCTGCTTTTTGGAAAGCTGTATATTAGTATTTCTTCATTACTAGGTTGGTACGCTTTAGCCACCTCGTTTTTTGCATTAGCTAATATTTTTGCTTATTACTTTCTTTCCTTAGATCATTATATACCTATTGCCATAACTGCCTTTTTTGGAACAGTCCAAGTAGTGTTGATAATGTCATTTCATGACAGTCTTTTAGAAGTAGTGCTGGTTCAAGTATATGTTATGGCTGGATTGCTTGCAGCTCAAATAGCATATTTTACATATAATCAGCTTCTCCTTAAAAACTAATAATCTTCGTTTAATGATTATTCATCTATAGATACGGTGTATCGGGCGTAATTTTTAAAAATCAAATAAAGTATAGAACATATTTGTAGTGTCAATTATGATTAATAATTCTAAAATAAATACCATGGCATTAAAAATTCAAGATAGAGAAGGAATAATTTGTTTTAAAGGTGAAGCTTCTAATTCACATATTCAAGAGGTGTTGACTTTTATTATCATGCTCGTAGAAATAGAGCATAAAGTAATACTTAATTTGTGCGGTCTGGAAAAAGGAAAGGACATTTTAATAGCAGGCTTGAAAAACATTAAAAAAAACCTTGAAGATGATAAAAGGCTTTCATTCTTTAGTTCCAATGATAAAAATGTAATTCTGTTATTTCAGCAAATCAACAATCCAATTGATATAACTAAGCTAGTCGCTTAATCGTCACTATTAAATATTAATATTATGAAATTAGCAATTGTAACCTCGTATCCGCCTAGTAAAGTCACTCTTAACGAATATGCATTTCACTTGGTGAAACATTTCAGGCAGCATCAAGAAGTAACCGAATTAATTTTGTTAACAGATGTACACGTTAATGAAGCTGAGATCGATTTTAAGGAGGAAGGATGTAAAGTAAGGGTTCAAACATGTTGGAAGTTCAACAGCTACGCAAATCTATTTTCTATTGCAAAAGCTATTAGAAATACACAACCAGATATGGTGTTGTACAACCTGCAATTCATGAAATTTGGAGATAAAAAAATTCCTGCAGCCTTAGGATTGTTCTCTCCATGGTTCACTAAATTAATGAAGGTAAAGACAACGGTATTATTGCACAACATTATGGAAACGGTCGACTTAGAAAGTGCTGGTTTTACCGATAATATAATTAAAAGGGCTGTTTTTAATTTTATAGGAGAAATGCTTACTCGTGTCATTCTTAAAGCAGACAAAGTAGTTTTAACCATAAGTAAATATGTAACTATTCTAGAAGAAAAGTACCATGCAGACAACTGTGTACTTATTCCTCATGGGACTTTTGAAATCCGAGAAGAGCCTTCTTATGAGCTGGCAACTGGAGTTCTTAAAATAATGACTTTCGGGAAATTTGGCACCTATAAAAAAGTGGAGAATTTAATTGAAGCCGTAAAGCAAGTTAGAACGCGCACCGGTCAAGATCTGGAAATAGTGATCGCTGGAACAGATAATCCGAACACATTAGGATATTTACTAGGCGTTAGAGAGCAGTATAAAGAGCTGTCAAATATCACCTTTACAGGTTATGTTGCAGAGGAAGACGTTCCTATTATTTTTTCAGAGAGCGCCATGGTTGTTTTCCCTTATACGTCCACTACGGGAAGCTCTGGAGTATTGCATCAGGCAGGTAGTTATGGAAAAGCAGTTGTTATGCCAGATTTAGGTGATTTAAGTATCTTAGTTAAAGAAGAAGGTTATAGAGGAGAATTCTTTGAGCCCGACAGTGTCGATAGTCTTGCTGCTGCAATTGAAAAACTAGTCCTAGATAAAGAATATAGAAATGAGCTCGCAAAAGCAAATTATAAAGCTGCTACCGCCTTACCTATGTCTGTAATCACTAAAATGTATTTAGATATATTTGAAGAGAAAATAATCCCTATTGACCAGATTCCACTCGCAGTTTAATCAATTGTTTTTTATGAGTATATAAGCGGGCTTTACACCAGTAGAATCTATAATCCCAAAGTAAGCCTGTTTATTTTTACGCCAGGGAAGCTGGCCAGCCACATCATTAGGGATTTTATCAAAATCATAAAGTGTCCAAAAGAGATAGTTGATACTATCTCTTTTTTGTGTTTTTAAAAGAGCTTTATAAAAAGCTGCCTGATCTTCTTTGTCTTTCCCTCCAAAACTCCAAAACCCATCATAACTAGAAAGGCCTATTTCTTGCAATACTATCGGTTTTGAAGTGCCTTGCTTTAAAGAATTATGCACTTTGCTTAGGTTTTCTAAATCTTGATAATAATGATAAGAGATAAAATCTACTTCATCTTTAAGATTCAAAGCTGCTTTATGAGAAGACCATCCTATAGTCACGGGATGTATGGAATCGAGTTTTTTTACGGCCTTGATCGTTTGAGATAACCAGGATAAAACTTGTTCCTTATCTCTATTTGCAAAATCTAAATTGGGTTCGTTTTTTATATCCCAAGCCAGCAAAGCAGGATGATCTCTAACTCCTATAAGCAAAGCTTTAAGATGTTGATTCGTCAGTGTCCAATTTTTTATATCATAATTTCCGTAGAAATCAAAAAGAGTGATCATCACTTTTAAATTAGCTTTTTGGGCCTCGTCAAGAAGTAGATGCAGTTTTTCTAATTTGGTCACATCTATATTTGCTTTTCCAAAATCTTCGTAACCTATAAAAATGCGTATGGTATTTAAATCTAAATTTTGAATGATCTTAAAGTCAGCCGCAAAAGTTTGAGCAGTCACATTTATATTAAATGTGTCCCAAGGGTATTTTTCAGGATAATAATTGAGACCTTTTATTTGATTGAGCTCAGCTGGAATAATATTTTTTATCGCCGCAATTTTGTGTACAGCGAGCTTTTCAAAATGCCTGATACGCCAGAAACCGTCCTGTAATAGAAGAATGACTCTATAATCCTCGTTGAATTCACGATGCGTAATAAATTCGTTATTTATGTAAATTTTTTCCATTCCAGAAACACGACGGTCTGTTAGGATTGCAACAGTTCCATCGGCACTATAAAAGTCTAAGGTGATGTGATGATTTAAAGTAGTAGATCGAATAGCTATTTTGTGAGCGGTATTGTAGGCAATAAGATCATTGACTTTTTTACGAGCACTTTTTGTGAAGTGATCATAAATCCCATCCATATTATTATTTTCCAGACCTAGACTTTTCACATACCAAGCATCGAGGTAATCCTGCTCTATTTTTTTCTGATTTTCAGTCTCTAGTGGTCTTCCTGGATTATCTATAGAAACCCAAGTTACTTCTGGCAGGTAATAATCAGTACGCTCAATATCTAAGTGTAATATTTTAGAACTATCAGCTCCAGTATTTAGGTAGGCAATTACCTGACTGATGCCATAGATGACCGCTGCATTCAAGAGAATAAATATGGTTATAATAAAGATGCGATATATAGTTTTATTTTTTTTCAATCTAATTGTATGTATTTTACAGTGGTAATACCCAAAGATTCTATTTGAATTTTATAAACATCTTGCGATAGTAAAGTTGTGTCACATCTATAGGTCACTATTCCTTCTTTAGTTCTTAACATTGTTTTTTTTCCATTGAATATTATAGTTACAGGGATGCCGTCCGGTATTAGTTGGCCTAAATAACTAGTCAATGGACCGATTGTGATCTGACCATTTTTAGTTTCTTGAATAGGGATCTCTTTTAAAACAGATTGGAATTTAATTTTCAATTCTGGACTCTCTACCATACCCGTGATGATTCCTTTAACAGTCCATACGGAAGGTCTTTCTGGGTGTAACGCTTTCGCGAAAGCATACCCATTAATTGTACTTGCCATAGTTTGCCATTTTTGATTCAGGTCATTTTTTATAAAAAATTTGACCAGTGTACCATCGGTTGTAATGTTGCCATGTGCATCTTTTATTTGATCTGTTTTAATGGTAATCAGTTCATTTCCATCAGCATAATTATGATTGCTGTCTTCCGTTATTTGGAAGGCTGTTGGAATATCTGGAAATACATCAGTAACCAGCTCTTTTGAAGAAATATAATTGATCGTACTTCCTGTAATTAACCTTCCAGTTCTTAGAGGAGCACGTATTCTTTTCCACGTAAATCCTGCAGATAGTTCCTTATATTGTTGATATATAGTTCCTTTAAATTGATGCTGTAGGGATACTTTCGTGCCATCTGGTAATAAGTTGTCAAGGCTGTCTACGGGAATGCTCACGAGCATGGTATAATCTCTAACGTTAGCAATAATACTGCGCGGTCCTAAGTAGTTTTCTATAGTTTTTAATGCTTCGATATTTGCCATTAGTTTAAAACTGCCGCTTTCAAGTGTCTCTTGATCAGAAATAAGCTGCCAGGCTATTACGCTAGCATGTTTAGTGATTTCTGCAGGTATTTTTATTACCAGCTTGTTGTTTTTTAGGGTTGCGTGTAAAATTGTACTTCCATAAGTTCCTGAAATCATAAAATTAATTTTCTGATAAGAGCTTTTGTCAAAAGTTTTAAAAAGTACTTTTATACCACTATCGGAGACAATTTGATTCTTAGGTGGATGTATCTTAAAACCAGCTGTTTCTTTAGTGCTTAACTTCTGTTTGTCGTTTGCAGTAGAACAGGAAAAAAGTACCGCCATAAAAGCCATTAAAATAAGATTGTTGCGAGATAAGTTTATCATCATCATCATCTTGGATTTCCTATATATGCATTAGTAGTGATGGAAATATATTGGTACGGCAATCCATCCACCTGGATTAAAAACTCCTTTCGTCCTATATTATTTCTATTTGGATTCACTTTTGCAGCAATATCCTTATTGGGCAGCCCATTTACAGAAACATTCAAAAGGCTAGAAGAGAGTATCAATGGAGATGGTACATCAGGTAAGATGATTTGAAAAGGTATTTTGCGTTGGGGTCTAATACTCTCATCTATGTAAATCGCATTTGTCCATATCAATTCTTGTGCATCGTTATAATAACTGATTAACAGTTGAGGTATGGTTGCGGCCTCTATACTTGGGTTAAAAAGAAAACCAGTCATTTTTTTTCCTTTTACGTGAATCATAGAAGGAGCAACGGTTTGGGATAGACCTGTAGTAGCGACATTTGCTTTTACTTGAATTTGAAATTCCTCAGGCATTTCAAACGGTCTACGTGGATCATTACTACTATTAAATTCTATGAGAAAAGGAGTTGTTTCTTTAGCAAGTAATTTGTGCTTCACAACATCTTGGGCGTTGTATCTAGCGATTTCTTTGTTAAATTTATTGTATAAAGTTCCTGTTACAGATATATCTGCTGGGATGTTATCTACATTCTGTATAGAACCTATTAAGTAAAATGTAGTGTCTCTTTGTATCAGTCTTGCAGTGATAACCTCTACTACAGGTTGTTTTAAAACATCTTCATGAAAAGTTTGTTCTGATGTGATTTTACGTTTTCCGTGATTAAAAAAGTGAGTGCTGCTTTCCAGCATGAGTTGATCTGGCGGTATGTCTGGATCTACATTTTCAGGAACGATATACCATTTTCCGTTTTCCTTTTTTACAAAAAGAGTATCTGTAGTTTTTATTTCTTTAAGTGGTGTGATCCAGCTTATGGATGCCACACCGGTGGCTGTAGTTTTGGTTTGGTCTATTATTTTAACCGCTATGCTATCCATTTTTGCATAAGAATTCAATAAACCGTCAGATACCGATATCTCTAACATAAATTGAGAAATATCTTTTTTTATCAATGGATCAATATAAGAATGCGCTCTTTCAAACTCTCTAAAATCTAAGGCATCGTAATAAGCGATGATGACACTTTTGGGACTTAGTCGCGCTGCTTTTTTGATATAAAGGCCGTAAACCATAAAGGCTGCAAATAGTAGTATGGCGCTCATCCATAACAGCGAGATTCCATAAAGCCATTTTAAAATTATTTTTTTTACTGGAAGAGTGTTAAAATAAATTTCCTGAATTTCCTTTTTTATCCTAAAAGAACGGGACCACATTCCATATAAATATAGCAGTATGCTTATAATTAATGTTGCAAAAGGAACAATTCCCCACAGTAACTTTTGAAATAAAGGAACATCATCTTTAGGTAAAATACTAGGCAAAGGAATGATTCCAGATCGCTCCCATATTGCAATGCCATTTTCTAATATACTCAATCGATGCCAGCCAGTAAAGTAGAGCAAAGGATCATAAAACTTATCATTAGAGAATACATATTTCAAATGAAATTTCTCTGGTACAGTAAGAAATTGTTGCAGGGAGCCCAGCCCCTCGATACCTCGATATTTAGAGTTTTCTAAACGTTCTACAGCTCTAGAAGTAAACTCAGGCAATCTTCTTGCCGAGTGGTAGTTGCCGTCCACAGTAGTTGCATCTGTCTGTGCAGACAGCCATGCCATTTGATCTCCAAAACCCAATGGCAAATAACGCCATCGATCATGATCGTCCTCGTTTAGGAAATTTACGATAGATTTCATTTTAATAGCATCTGGCTGGGTAGGTCTAAATTTTCCTAGCGTCATGGTGAAAACGGCAATAGAGATAAAGCAAATGGCAAGGATACCTCCACTGGTTCTATGGAGTATAGCACCCCATCTTTGCTGTAATAGTTCCTTATAGTCGCCATCTGTAAATCGATAACAAAATTCGCCAAATAAAGGCAGTGCCATAATGGATGCCCATAAGGTAAAACGATCTAAAGTCAATATATTAAAAGCATTTTCACCCATTATTTTTAAGGGTATAGGTGTTGTTCCGCCAGTTCCTAGTAAGAATAATAGACTGAATGAGATTCCGAAAAAAAGCAATCGTTTACTGTAAAATCTGTAGAAAAAGTAAGGTAAAAGAAATAGTAATATGCCCCATGGAATAATAAAAAACACCAATCCAGATGAGGTGACTTCTATAAAATTATCTCTGGAGCCGTGTGGTATTGGAACTTGAGTAATGGGGTTGTTCTTAGAATTGATCCAATAGGGTATTATGCATCCTACAATCAAAACTAGCGAGCAAGCTCCAAAAATGACTATTCGTTTTAAGTGTTTCCATAGCGCTGTTGAGAAAGTTAAAAAAGTAACCTCATTATTGCTAGTTACTTTTTTTCTTGCCGCGTCCATAATTACAGTTCCTATTAAAGGGCATATAAAAAACACCATACCGAAAATAGGTGTCACATGGTGTGAAGTAACGGTTACCGCTAGTAAAGCAAGTGATTTAAATAAGTAGATTTTCTGACCAGTTTTTATCCATTTGTATATCTCTGGTAAAGCATGAAGGAGAATAGAAATACCAATGATGCCAGGCAACTGTCCAAAAATGTGCAGTGTTTCTACAAAACAAGAAGAAAAAACGGCCATGATAGCGGCATATCCAGCAATCTTTTTATTAGGAATAAGAATCTTAGTAAAACGATAGATTCCTGTAATAAATAATATGACCCCGATCAAAGCAAGGGTGAACATTCCAAATTTTAATCCGCCTATTAAAGATAATACCCCTATGGTTTGATGTACTAAAGGTGGATACCCAAAAACGGTAAACCCAGTATACCAGCTATAACTCCAGGGTTCAAACCAACTACTTGCATAATGGTTTGCAAAGAACAAATGGATCAATGCATCATAGGTCTTTTCTAGGGTAAAAAACATAGACGTTCCATGGAATATAATTCCTAGCAATACGGCCGTGATGAGATACTTATTTGTCTTGGAGTTATACATAGGCATGTGAAAAATAGTCATTCTTTGTACCAAGTAAAGATAATTCTTTCGATAAATGGCCCGTCTATCGATGAGTGGTTTCCGTCTAAGGTAAGCTACTGTCTATCGAAAATGACATATTGGAAGCTTGTTCTTGAGATATGTTTGTAGTGTAATTAATATAAATTCTAAATGGTATACGTATGAAAACTGGAATTATTATCCCTTGCTATAATGAAGAAAAGAGATTAAATCAAGAAGCTTTTATATCTTTTATACAGCAAAACAAAGACTATCATTTGTGTTTTGTAAATGACGGCAGTAAAGACAATACGCTGGAAATCCTTCATAAAATGAAAGATCAAGCGCCAGACGGCATCAGTATAGTTGATGTAAAAAAGAATTCTGGAAAAGCAACTGCTGTAAGGGCAGGAGCCAGATTCTTCTACAACGAGCCTCATATTTCTTTATAGGTTTTATGGATGCAGATCTTTCTACGGATTTTAGAGACTTTAAAGATTTAGTAAAGACATTAAAGAAAGAGAATAAAATACTTGTTTTTGGTTCTAGAAACTCAGGAGGTAATGGTAAAATAGAACGCAATTTTATGAGAACCGTATTCTCAAATTTTATAAAGCAATTTATTTTACTAATTCTAGCGATGCCTATTAGAGATACCCAATGTGGAGCAAAAGTGTTTACAAAAAGCATCGTTCCAATACTGTATCAAGATGCTTTTTTAAGTAGGTGGTTATTTGATGTAGAGATATTCTTAAGACTTAAAAAGTATCTAGGGAAAAATCACATTATGAATAGAATTACAGAGCAGCCATTAATGAGATGGGTGCATGTAGACGACTCCAAATTAAGAACTAAAGATGCGATTATTATTCCAGTAAAATTAGCTCAAATATGGATGAATTATAACCTGTTTCATGTAAACCATAAAGCGCGTAATTTGTATACTGGTTCTTTTAAAATAAATGATGCTTCAACAGAATATTCTATCGCGGCATAAACCTCTACTCTATAAATCAGTCACTAAAGCGGCATATTTAGCGCATTTCAACCGATGTTTCAAGAAAATTTTTGGAAGGATCTAAATGGTTATCAATTGTAAATAATGGGACTGGTTAAAATTCTTTAGAATACTGTTTGGGAATAACCTGAGCTTAGGGTGCTATTTTGGAGTGAATAAAAGATCCCATAAAGCAGTAGCTTAATAGATCGTATTAAAGATGATAAATAAAAGCTCTTGAGTGATAAAATCACCACGACCTTGGAAATAAATTTACTCTGTGGGCCAAGTATTTAGCAGTAAACAAAAACCTGATTGTTTAAATATATTCAGGGGATTATATCGTAAAATTTGCAAAATATTCACATGATAAAATAAAAATTTAGCACTTTACAGAGTGCCAAGAAGAGACGCGCATTATTAAGGAGATTGAAGTAAAAAAGTGACTTTAGCTTATCTCACAGTAATTACAAATGAACGCGTTGACTAAATCTTAAACATGTAGAAGACAAATTGAGAAGATTCTTTTATACCTGCAGGAAAACCGCAAGGTATAGCTGCAATTATCTAAAGTAAAAATCCCAAAACACCACCTATCACCATCACCACAATTTTAGCGAGATTGAACTTATGAGCTTCACTAGCTTCTAGGATTAGTGTGGTGGAAACATGAAGAACAATTCCAGCAACTATAGCTTTGATGGGCAACATAAAACCTTGAAGGATTTCTAAATTTCCAGCTACCAGACTTCCTAAGGGTGACATAGCCGCAAAGAATAAAATAATCAGGACTGTTTTGAACTTGCTAAAATGACTAGAAAGTAAAAATGAAGTAAAAATAAAAGCAATTGGTATTTTATGAACAGCTATACCATAAGTCATGCTGGTTTCTCCTTGCAACGGCATTCCTTCTAGAAACGCATGCAAACATAAACTACCAAACAATAAATAAGGAAAAGTATGGGCTGCTTTATCAATATGTAAATGACCATGTTCAGCGCCTTTAGAGAAAAATTCAAGAATAATTTGTAAGAACACACCACCCATAAGATAGGCACCATAGGTATTACTGCCACCTTCATAAATCTCTGGTAAGAATTCACTCGCTACCGCACTTAATAAAAACGCTCCAGAAAAAGCAAGGAGCAATTTCATGCGTTCCTTTGATTGTGGCTTGAGAAGCAAGGCTGCGGCAAAACCTATTAATACAGCAAGAAAGGGTAGGAGTATATTCATTTTTAGTTCTCAGTTATTGTCCCAAAAAAGTTGGTTCAATAGTTTTAATGTAATGATATTTTTAGTTCTAAATTAATGAGGGGTCTGCTGGTTCTATCTCAGTTTATAAGAGTTCAGTTGACGGTAAAAAAAATTTAGTTCTAGAATTTTAATTTTATGATCTATTAAGTTCCAAATTTATCTGGGATCTGTTAGTACTGTCTCCATGCTCGTTTAATTATTCATCTTCCTCTTTCTCATCCCTCAACTTATGCAGCTTTTTAGTCCCTTTATACATCTCGTATTTTACAAGCTTAGCCTCTATCTTACCGTTGTACAATTGAATTTTACGGGACGGGCGCAAACCTACAAATTTCAATGCATCCATATTTCCTGTAATCATCCACGCGGTAGAACCAGCATAACGCTGTTTTAAAGTGTCTCCTATTTCTTTATAGAATTCTTCAATATCCACAGATATACGCTCATCATACGGCGGGTTAAACATCAAGAAAGCACTCGCACTTTGATGATCTCTAAAAAAATCTCCTTTCTCTACTTTTATAAAGTCTGTAAGATTGGCATTTTTTATATTTTCAACAGCTTTTTCTATAACATAGCCATCAGCATCTCGAGCGATAATTTTTCCGTCAAATTCGCGCATTTTCTTCAAACAACTTGCCTGTATGTTTTCAAACAGCTCATTATCATAATCAGGCCATTTCTCAAAGCCAAATTCATTGCGGTTGATATTTGGGGCAATGTTTGCTCCTATCATCGCCGCTTCTATAGCAATTGTTCCACTACCACACATAGGATCGATAAACGTAGAACGCTGGTCCCAATTACTCAATAATATGATTCCTGCCGCGAGAACCTCGTTAATAGGAGCCTCATTAGTCATGGTTCTATAACCACGTTTATATAAAGGTTCACCACTTGTATCTAAAGAAACATCAACATTTTGGTCGTTAATATGTACCGATATTCTCAAATCTGGATGTCTCGTGTCCACATCTGGTCGTTGTCCGGTATTGCGACGTATTTGATCTACAATAGCATCTTTAGTTTTTAAAGCTACATATTGACTGTGATTAAAATATTGAGATGCAATTGTTCCATGAACGGCTAGTGTATCATGATGTGTTAAATGTTTAGACCACTCGTATTGATAAATCCCGTCATATAGGTCTACTTCATTACGTGCTCTAAAGCTGTAAATAGGTTTAAGAATTCTAATGGCTGTACGCAACATCATATTTGCTTTGTACATAAATCCTTGGTCTCCAGTAAATTCTACCATACGCACGCCGCGTTTTATGTTTGTGGCACCTAGCTGTTTCAGTTCTTGTTCAAGAACCTCTTCTAGGCCAAAAAGCGTTTTGGCAATCATCTTAAAATTTTGGGACATCATCGTGGATTTGGATCGGCAAAATTAAGGTATTTTTGCGGTCTATGAGCAATGTAAATACATCAGATCAGTGGTACGCCAGTTGGTTCGACACGCCTTATTATCACATCCTATACCGCGATCGGGATTATGCGGAGGCTGGAGCGTTTATGAAGCGACTTACCCAGCGATTAAAATTGGATAAGAATGCGCAAATTATGGACCTTGCTTGTGGCCGAGGTCGTCACAGCATGTATCTTAATCAATTGGGATATCGGGTTACTGGTGTTGATTTGAGTGATAGTAGTATCGCTTTCGCGAAAGCGGAATTGAGAAAAAATTCATCGGGAGTATCTAATAAAGAAGAGCATAACAGCTTAAAGCCTATCGATGCTTCTAGCATCGAGTTTCATGTGCACAACATGACCGTAGCTTACGACCAAAGCTTTGATGCCGTTTTTAATCTTTTTACTAGTTTCGGGTATTTTGATGATGCCTCAGATAATTTAAAGACCATAACAGCCATAAAAGAAAACTTGAAACCTGGAGGGTATGGAGTCATTGATTTTATGAATGTAAGTCATGTCATTAAAAATCTAGTGGGGCAAAACTCTAAAACCGAGGAAGGCATCACTTTTAATAATTCCAGACGTTTTGAAAACGGTTTTATATACAAAGACATAAAATTTAGAGATAACGATCACGATTATCATTTTACAGAAAGAGTAAGTGCCTTAACCTTAGAAGATTTTCAGGGTTATTTTTCAGCTGCAGGAGTACATTTAATAGAGGTTTACGGTAATTATCACTTGGAAGATTACGATAAGGAAATTTCAGATCGGTTGATAATGATTTTTAGAAAGTAAAGGCTTTCATTAAAATGTCATTTCACTTCATAACGGAATTTCTTATAGCGATTGCTGTGTTTTGGGGTTCGTTTTCTACATTTGATTCCTAATCTATGGGATTTTTTTTCATGTTTTTTAAATAGGTTTCCCCCTTCAGGGAAATATCTACGGGATCAAGGGTGTTTAAGGAACTAGACTTTTTGTAAATGTTTTTAATTTGTCTTCAACACTTTTTAGTTTTACCTTATACACGAAATTTCTCAAGCTTTCCTGCAAAAGCTAGTTGCATTCATTTTGGTCACCAGTGAACTCTTCCCATTCCTTAAATTCCACTCGTTGGATAAAAGCTTCTCAGGAAAGGAGCTTTAAGTAAGTATTTATTGTGCTGGATCCTAATTTTATGGTGTCTATCTCTATTCTTATGGAATAGATATTCCAGTCGTGCCCATCAGACGAAGGCGCTGCACGGAGCTGGCCGAAACGGAAAACAGCTTGCTAAGCCTTATTGAGAACCAAAGGGTTTTGATCGATGCTAAAAGCATCCATAAAATGATTAGATAACTAAATTAACCCAGCCATTTGCTGTTGCAATTCCATTGCTTTGGCTCTTGCAGCCTGAGTAAAATCTTTTCCTTGCGAAGCATAAATGATGCCGCGAGAAGAGTTGACCAGCAATCCTACTTGATCATTCTTGCCATATTTCACGACTTCTTCAAGTGAGCCGCCTTGCGCTCCTACTCCAGGAACTAATAGAAATGCATGAGGTACAATTTTTCTAATCTCCACTAGATAGGCCGCTTTAGTAGCACCTACTACATACATCAATCGATCGCTGTTCTCATATTGAGCAGCGGTTTTAAGTACTTCTTGATAGAGTGGTTTTCCATCTATAGTTTTGGTCTGGAAATCAAAAGCGCCTTGGTTGGAAGTTAGGGCAAGAAGAATGGCAAATTTATTTTCAAAAGTTAGAAATGGCTCTACAGAGTCTTTACCCATATAAGGAGCAATGGTGACACTGTCAAAGTTTAATTCTTTGTAAAAAGCTTTGGCATATCTGGTAGATGTATTTCCTATGTCGCCGCGTTTAGCATCGGCAATGGTGAAGTGATCTGGATAATTCTCGTTGAGGTAATTGATGGTTTTTTCTAAAGCTTGCCAGCCTTTTACTCCATAAGCTTCAAAGAAAGCGGTATTGGGTTTATAAGCTACACAAAGATCATGAGTGGCGTCTATGATCGCTTTAGCAAAAGCAAAAATAGGATCTTCCTCCTTCAATAAATGAGTGGGTATTATTTCTAAATCAACATCCAGTCCAATGCACAGGAAGGACTTTTTCTCGAGTATTTGCGTGGTAAGGTTTTCTAAAGTCATTTGTATACTTTGCTGCTATGCTCCGTTATATCTCGTCATCATTCATCTGTAACTTCTCGGTATTATCTACCAGTCGAAGTTCATCAATGATTTTTTGAATATCACCATTAATGATATTATCCAGGTCATACAACGTCAAGTTGATGCGGTGATCTGTAACGCGACCTTGTGAATAATTATAGGTTCTAATCTTGGCACTACGGTCACCCGTACTTACCATGCTTTTACGCTTTTCAGAGTCGGCAGCCATTTTCTTTGCGAGCTCAATATCATACAGACGGGAACGCAAAACTTTTAAGGCTTTTTCTAAGTTTTTGTGAGAAGACTTTTGATCTTGACAACTTACGATCATTCCCGTAGGCTCGTGGTGCAATTTAATGGCACTATAGGTAGTATTTACCGACTGACCACCAGGACCAGTAGAAGTGGTACGCTCGATACGCACCTCTGTCATGTCCAGTTCTAAGTCAAATTCTTCCGCTTCTGGAAGTACCATAACCGTTGCAGCACTGGTATGCACACGTCCTTGAGTTTCTGTTTGAGGAACACGTTGCACACGGTGTACCCCAGCTTCAAATTTTAAGGTACCGTAAACATCATCGCCATTTACTTCCATGATGATTTCTTTATAACCGCCACTTGTTCCATGACTAGTGTCAACTATACTGGTGCTCCAGCCTCTGCTAGAACAGTATTTTTCATACATTCTAAAAAGATCTCCAGCAAAAATACTGGCTTCATCTCCTCCAGCACCCGCACGTATCTCCATCACGGCATTTTTAGTATCTTCTGGATCTTTAGGCACCAGCATCATCCGTATTTCTTCTTCTAGCGCAGGAATGGCTTCTTTAGCTTCGTCCAGCTGCATTTGCGCCATTTCTACCATATCGGCATCGCTGCCGTCCGATATAAGTTCTTTTGCTTCTTCCAGATTTGCTGTAAGTTCTACGTAAATCTCACGCTTGTCCATGAGTTTTTTAAGATCTTTATATTCTTTGGTAAGTTGTACGTATCGTTTTTGATCAGATATTACATCTGGCTGTATGATCAAGTCATTTACCTCGTCAAAACGATTTTTTACAATATTTAATTTATCTATCATGGTCTAATTCAAGTCTTGCGAAAATACGGAATTAACCGTTAATTTTTCGGCATAAAACTTGCTGATTGCTGTGTTATAAAAAAACAATGTGTCATGAAAAACCTACTTATAGCGGTTGCTTTTTTATTCTCGATGAATTCTTTTGCTCAGACTATTGAAATAGAAGCTGGAGCAGGAACAGGAGGTTTTTATTTTATTGAAGAAACAGATAACGACATTCTATCGACTTATAATTCTCCAGCGTCACTTTACTTTGACGTTACGCATCATTTTAAAGATCGCATCGATGGAATCAAATTGCGAATTCAAAATACCAGTGTACATGTAGTAGGGAAAGATTATCAGACCAGTATTGCGATAGATGGAACTGTGGAATCTTTTACAACTTCTTTATTGTAGGAGCGTATAAGAGCAGATAAAATGTTTAACAGAGGGTTTCATTTTGGAATGGGACTTACACAGCAGGAGTTTAAACAACAAAGGAATACTAATTTGAGAGCTATTGAGGATCGTTTTATGAGCATTACGTCGGGTGGTATTTTCTCTTTAAGGCTTCATGAAAAACTACGTTTGAATTTTGAAACTGCCCTCTTATGGATGGATCCTATTACTACTTTAAGAGGTTCAGAAAACTGGCAAACTGCTGGAGAGGACATTAGCTTCTTAGGGCAAATTGGCATTTCTTACCGCTTTAAATAAAAGTATTTTTATGTATGAATTAGGATTAGGTGGCGGTTGTCATTGGTGTACAGAAGCTGTTTTTCAGGCAGTCGATGGTGTGGATAAAGTGGAGCAAGGTTATATTTCCAGCGTGGCTCCTTTTGCTGATAGAAGTGAAGCAATCGTTATCCATTTCTCCGAACAGGTGAATTTGGAGAAATTAATAGACATTCATCTACAGACCCATGCAGCAACAAAAGAACACAGCCGCCGCAAGGAGTATCGCAGTGCGATCTATTATTTTAATGAAGAAATGAAAAGTAACATAGAGGCAGTAATGATTTCGCTTTCGCGAAAGCGAAATGAAACATACGTCACTAAAATCATCCCATTTGTATCCTTTGAACATTCTTGGGAAAACGTTCAAAATTACTATAAGACTAGACCTGATGCGCCGTTTTGTAAACGGTACATCGAGCCAAAATTAGCGGTTGTGAAGTGGCTAACAACATTACTTTAGGGTAACTATTGAGGATGATATATGTCCTAAAATGATAATTTATACTATGGAGCAGCTATTCTCATAACTTTTCGATATTTTTATAATCTGTAAAACAACCGGTTATGAAAAAACTACTGCTTCTTATATTGCTTGTGTTTAGTTTCAGTAGGTCCCAAGCGCAATGTCCACCGATTACCCAAATGAGTTATTCAGGTTATACAGGAACATCTGTCGTCATTGAATGGAATGCAGTCGGTACGCCGACATTTTGGGAGATCGAATATGGTATTCATGGGTTTACTCAGGGGACAGGTGTTTTAGTCACTATGTTTAATACTCCTTTTACTATTGCAGGGCTGTCGACTAATACAACATATGATGTTTATATCAGATCTGTATGTAATCAGAACCAAGTTTCTGCTTTTACTGGACCTTTAATTGTTCCAGGGAATTATAATACAATAACTGGAAGACTAACTTTTGATCAAAATTCAAATGGTTGTACGGCTTCAGACCCATTGGCAAGCGGTATTTCTGTGACTGCTTCTTCTACCACATCTACGGCACAATACTTTGGCATTTCTGATAGTAATGGTGATTACACCATATTAGTGCCAGACGGTACTTATAATTTAACGGTGATTGTCAACAACTCTATTATTTCTGTTCACCCTACAACGATTAACATAAGCTTCCCTAATGCCACTACTAGTTTGAATCAAAATTTTTGTCTGCCGGCTGCTGCAATGCAAGAAGATATGTCTGTTGTGATTATTCCTGAAACACAAGCCAGACCGGGATTTCGCGCTGCCTATACAGTTGTTTTAACGAATCAAGGAACCGTACCAGTTAGTGATGTGGTAGACTTTACTTATCCTAGTGATTATATGACCTTTTTAACGGCTATGCCAGTGGCAACTTCTTCTACTTCTACCAGCTTATCATGGAATTACACGCTCCATCCTTTTGAGAGTGCTACCTATAGAGTTGAGTTTAACTTAAATGCGCCTACACATCCTACTTTCCCTTTGAATTCTGGTGATATTTTAAATTTGAACGCATCAACTTATCTTACTGGAGCAGATATAGACATTTCTAACAATACTGCTCCTCTAGCTCAGAGCGTTGTGAATAGTTTTGATCCTAATGATAAGACCTGTTTACAGGGAAAAAACATTGATCCTAGCCAGGTAGGTGAGTACCTCGATTATTTAATTCGTTTTGAAAATACGGGAACTGCAAGTGCGATTAATGTGCGTATTAAAGATGTTATTGACACTTCTAAGTTTGATATCAGCAGTTTAGTTCCTTTAAATGCGAGTCATGAATATTACACAAGTATCACAAATGGCAACGAGGTAGCGTTTCATTTTGACAACATTAATCTGGATTTCAATGACGCGACAAATGATGGTTACGTATTATTTAAAGTCAGAACACAGAGCGCTCTAGTTGATGGAGATTCTTTTGACAACACTGCTCAAATTTACTTTGACTTTAACTTCCCTATCATAACAAATACGGAAACAGTAACTATTATGAGTACCGCAGGCACTATGGATACCCTAGATAAAAGCATCAAGTTTTATCCTAATCCAGCGAGTGATTTTATGAGTATTTCAAGTGCAAATTTGTTACAAAATGCTGCCATAGTAGATATGAGTGGGAGAATAGTATCTCAAATTAGCTTTACAGGAAACTCTAGAGAACAACGGGTTTCTCTTTCCAACCTTAGTTCTGGAATTTACTTTGTAACCATAAATAGTGAAAGAGGTCAAAAGATAGAGAAGTTGGTAGTTGATTAAACTACAAAATTTCAAAACATAAAAAGCGCAAATCGTGAGATTTGCGCTTTTTATGTTTTTGATCCATAGGCTGTATATAACATTCGGATGGTTTGAATCGAGAATTCGATGGTTACCGTGGTTACATACATACAGCATGATGAATTTTTAATACTCAAAAACTCCAAACTCACTGTCAATAGTCAATTTCTTAGATCTAGCAGTTTCTACGCGACCTATGATTTGAGCATCTACATCAAACGACTTGGAGATATCGATAATTTGCTGTGCAATAGATTCATTTACATAGAGTTCCATACGGTGTCCCATGTTGAAAACCTGATACATTTCTTTCCAGTCGGTACCAGATTCTTCTTGGATCATTTGAAATAAAGGTGGCAACTCAAACAGGTTGTCTTTTATAATATGCAAGTCTTTTACAAAGTGCAAAATCTTAGTCTGCGCGCCGCCAGAGCAATGCACCATACCGTGTAAGTCTGCTCGGTTGACATCGCTAAGAATTTTCTTGATAATAGGCGCATAAGTACGAGTAGGAGATAAGACTAGTTTACCGGCATCCAGCGGACTTCCTTCAACGGGATCAGTTAAGTTTTTAGAGCCAGAATACACCAATTCTTCTGGAACCGCTGCATCGTAACTTGCGGGATATTTTTCTTTTAGGCTTTTATTAAAAACGTCATGTCTTGCGCTTGTAAGTCCGTTAGAACCCATACCGCCATTGTACTCTTTTTCATAAGTCGCTTGCCCAGAACTAGAAAGTCCTACAATTACATCACCTGCTTTTATTTTAGCATTGTCCACGACATCGTTGCGTTTCATGCGAGCTGTAACGGTAGAATCTACGATAATAGTCCTTACAAGATCACCAACATCGGCAGTTTCTCCGCCTGTTGAGATGATTTCAACACCGTGAGACTTAAGGTCTGCAATGAGCTCTTCTGTACCATTTATGATGGCACTTATTACCTCTCCTGTAATCAGGTTTTTGTTTCTTCCTATAGTACTAGAAAGTAAAATATTATCTGTGGCACCTACACAAAGTAAGTCGTCCACATTCATGATCAAGGCATCTTGAGCAATTCCTTTCCAGACGGATAGGTCTCCCGTTTCTTTCCAATACATATAAGCAAGACTGGATTTTGTTCCAGCGCCGTCTGCATGCATGATAAGACAGTGCTCTTTTGATCCTGTCAATGTATCTGGCACAATTTTACAGAAGGCTTGTGGAAACAATCCTTTGTCCACGTTTTTAATTGCGTTATGTACGTCTTCTTTGCCAGCGCTTACGCCACGCTGTGCATATCTTTTAGAAATGTCTTGGCTCATAGTGCAAAGTTAATATTAAGTATGAAGTACCAAGTATGAAGTGCCAAGTATTACGTAAAAAGTATGAAGAGGTTATTAAGAAATTTAGAAGATATTTTTTAGATTAATTTACGGTATTCATCGACTAGGATTTGTAGATCCTCAATCTTAATTCCTTTTTTTGAATCTAAGTACTAAAACTGATTGATCTGCAAAATATCTAGTGGTAGATTTTCTAAAGGTTTTTCTTGACCTATAACTTTCGCTCCATAGGAGGTTTCTCCCATCATTGCCATGCAGCTTTCGTCGCTCCTTTTTACTAATAACTATATAGATGCCCAACCTCCAGAATTCCTAGACTTGACTACTATAATATTCTTCTTATTGATTTCATAACGATCACCATATTTATAGGTAGTAATTTTGTTAGAAAACGAGGGTACTAAAAACAAAGATTTCTTATTATTACATCTATCTTTTGGTTTTTTCAAATACTTCTTTTCAACAAAAACCGTGGTACCACTCTCAAATATATATCTATCCCCTCGTCTAAATTTATAATTAATTGGTGCACATCCTCAGCTTTATAATTAGGAACTTTTGCTTTTTTGTTTGGCTTAAATTTAATCTTTCCAGAGAATGCACCATTTGTTGGGATTGAGCTAAATGCACTAATTGAACTTCCATCAATTAAAATTACTTGTATTTGAAATTAACGAGATTATTAGGGACAAGCAGCATAAATATGCTTTCATGAAATAAAATTTAGACATGAAGAATAACTATTAAATTTGAAAAGATTATGTTTTTATCTAACTTTCGCAAAAGCGAAACTACCAAAAAAATGCCCAAGAAAATAAATTCTAGGGCATTGTAAAAGGAACGAGAAAAGCGAATTATCTGGTAAAAAGTAATTCTCTGTATTTAGTTAACGGCCACATCTCGTCATCTACCAGCAGTTCTAGTTTGTCGCAATGGTAGCGTATCTGGTCAAAGAATGGTTTTACTTCATCACAATATGAAGCAGCAGTTGCTTCAGCATCACCTGTATTATTTGCTTTTTTACGAGCGTCTGTCATTTCTGTAATTCCTTTGTTGATGTACTCAATGTGCTCAGAGATTTCTTCTATAAGAGTCATTTGCTCTTTTGCCATTTTCTTGAAGTCTTTACCAAAGATTTCTTTTAATCCAACAACGTTTTCGATCAATCTGTTTTGATATTTTACAGCGGTAGGAATTACATGATTGCGCGCGATATCTCCTAAAAGTCGGCTTTCAATCTGTATGCGTAAAGCATATTCTTCTACTTCTATTTCATAACGCAATTCAGACTCTACTTTGCTCATGATGTTCAAGTCTTCAAATAACTTGATGGATTTCTTAGAAACTTTTGCTTTCAGGGCGTTTGGCGTTGTTTTATTATTACTCAACCCACGTTTTTTAGCCTCTATTTCCCAAGCTTCTCCATACCCATCGCCTTCAAAGCGTATTTTCTTAGATTTTTTAATGTATTCCCGTAATACATTAAAAATAGCCTCATCTTTCTTGAGTTTCTTGTCTTTTACAAGTGCGTCTACCTCAGCCTTGAATTCGATTAATTGCTGAGCAACAATCGCGTTAAGAACTGTCATAGGGTTGGCACAGTTAGCCGTTGAACCGACGGCACGTAATTCAAATTTATTACCTGTAAAAGCGAATGGAGACGTACGGTTGCGGTCGGTATTATCAAGAATTACTTCTGGAATTTTGCCTACTACGTTTAATTTAAGATCTGTTTTCTCCTCTGGAGAAAGTTTTCCATCGGTTACTTTTTCTAACTCGTCAAGAACTCTGGTTAATTGAGACCCTATAAATACAGATATAATTGCGGGTGGTGCTTCATTTGCACCCAGTCGGTGATCGTTAGATGCACTGGCGATGGTGGCTCTTATCAATTCTTCATGGTCATGAACAGCTTTGATTGTATTTACAAAAAAGGCTAAGAACTGAAGGTTCTTCATAGGGGTGCTACCAGGAGAAAGTAAATTTACTCCAGTATTAGTAGCTAGTGACCAGTTATTGTGTTTTCCAGAGCCGTTTACTCCTGCAAATGGTTTTTCATGAAATAATACTTTGAAAAAGTGTCTCGATGCCACTTTTCTCATCACATCCATAAGTAACGAGTTGTGATCTACTGCAAGATTTGCTTCTTCAAAAATAGGGGCTAACTCAAATTGATTAGGAGCGACCTCATTGTGTCTTGTTTTAACAGGTATACCTAACAGCATACATTCTGTTTCCATATCACGCATAAAGTTCAATACACGCGTAGGAATAGCACCGAAGTAGTGATCGTCCAGTTGCTGTCCTTTTGCAGAAGAATGTCCTAGTAAGGTACGTCCAGCTAATTGTAAATCTGGACGTGAATCAGCCAGTGCGCTGTCTATTAGGAAGTATTCTTGTTCCCATCCTAAAGTAGCTATTACTTTTGAAACATTCTTGTCAAAATATTTACAAACGTCAGTTGCTGCACTGTCAACAGCTTGTAAAGACCTCAAAAGAGGTGTTTTGTAATCTAGTGCTTCACCTGTGTAGGCTACAAAAACGGTAGGGATGCAAAGTGTTGTCCCCATAATAAAAGCAGGAGATGTAGGATCCCATGCGGTATATCCACGAGCCTCAAATGTGTTTCTGATACCACCGTTAGGAAAAGAAGAAGCATCTGGTTCTTGTTGAACTAATTGTCCACCGCCAAATTTTTCTATTACAGTACCGTCCATTTCTAATTCAAAAAAGGCATCATGCTTTTCTGCAGTGGCACCTGTAAGTGGTTGAAACCAGTGCGTGTAATGAGTCGCTCCATTTTGAATAGCCCACTCTTTCATTCCTGTAGAAACATGATCAGCAACGCTACGGTCTATTTTGCTGCCGTTAATGATCGCATCCTGAACGCTTTTGTAAGCGTCTTTGTTCAAATGCTGGCGCATAGAGCCTTTATCAAATACGTTGTTTCCGAAAATTTCGCTACGTCTTGCTGGCTCGTTAACAGCAATTTCTTTGCGGTTGAGTGTTTCTTTTAAAGCTTGAAATCTTAATGTAGACATCTGTTGTGTTTATTGTTATTATGATAATAATTACAAAAATAACGAAATACCCTAATTACACCCTAAAGAAAGTTAGGTTAGATTTCAACAATTACCTAATTGTTGTAAAGAAGCCCCACTTTTCACAGGGTTGAAAAAGCCACGTATAAAAAAAGTAAGTAAGTGCAGAGGTAAATAATTCCTTTATACCTCGATATATGATATGCTTTAGGTAAAAAAGCTAAAGGTAAAAGTGCAAAGGCAATTCCCAACATCCAGTAAATGTCATTATTCAATAACCCCATTCCTTTTTCTTCAATCTGTATAGGTTGAATAATAGCTGTAATTCCTAATACAGAGCCTATATTAAATATATTAGATCCTATTAGATTTCCTAAAGAGATGGCCTTTTCTTTTTTCAACGCCGCAATTATAGAAGCGGCAAGTTCGGGTACGGAAGTGCCTAGGGCTACCATAGAAACAGCAATAATACTTTCTGGGATTCCTAAGCTAGCTGCTATCTCTACAGCACCATCCACTAGTAACACACTTCCTTGCCATAACGCAATACCTCCAAGAATTAGGAACAGGATGATTTTCCACCATTCAGACTCTTGTAATTCTTCGTCAATAGTTACGGTTTCTTTATTTTTACGAGCACGTCGTATTAGCAGGATAAGAAATATAACAATGGAGCCAAGTAATATAACGCCTTCCCAACGCACCAAATTATTACCTGAAAGAAGCAATACATATAACAATATACTGAAGGCCATCATCCACGGCCAGTTGAACTTAAAAAAGTCTTTGTCTATAGCTAGAGGAGCAATAAGAGCTGTAGTTCCAAGTACGAGTGCGATATTTGCAATATTGGAGCCTATCACATTTCCTAATGCAAGGCCAGAAAAACCATCTAGGGCAGATTGAACACTGACGATCAACTCAGGAGCACTGGTAGCAAATGAAACTACCGTGAGTCCAATGATCATTTTGGACAAGTTTAATTTCAATGATAGGCCTACGGAAGAGCGCACGAGAAATTCACCACCGATGACTAGAAGTACGAAGCCTATTATTAAATAAAAGATACTCATGTGATTATTTTAAAAGGTCAAAAATAGAAGATAATAGCAATCTATTGCAGCGGTATACAAAAAAAAACAATAGAGATTATTAGAATCCCTATTGTTTGTAAACTCTTAAATGAACTGTTTTAGTGAAAAATAACTTGGCCTGTTTCCATATCATAAGTAGCACCGATTATCTTTATTTTTCCATCTTCATGCATTTTCTTTAAAGTAGGACTCATTTCTTTAATGTCAGCCACTGTTTTAGTGATATTTTCATTTATGATCATGTTAGTAAAGGCTACATTTTTTGAAGTGTGTTCTACGTCTTTATGGCGAGTAAGTACCGGTCTGATTTCATTAAGTAGGTTTTGAAGATTATCCATTCCTAGTCCTGCAGCATCGGTATTATCAATAGCATGTTGCACAGCACCACAAGACGTATGTCCTAGCACTAAAATTAACTTAGAGCCAGCTACAGCGGTCGCAAACTCCATAGAGCCTACGATAGCTGCATTTTCAATATTACCAGCTACACGAGCTACAAAAATATCTCCGATCCCTAAGTCAAAAACATCCTCTACTGGCACACGACTATCTACGCAAGAAAGGACGATTGCCTTAGGGTACTGTCCTATGGCAGCAAGTCTTCTTTGCTCAGAGTGGTCTCTGCGAGTTAAGTTGTTGCTCACAAAATTCTCGTTTCCTTTTTTAAGACGGGCTATAATCTCGTCTGCTGTCATGTTTGCTTGTTCCTCGGCAGTAAGTATGCTTGTAACAGGTGTTTCTAGGTCTTGTATTTTAAGAGTGCTTGAGTTTTCAGCTGTTTCTTCTGCTTTTTGCTGGCATGAAACTAGGCCGGTCATTACTAAAGCGGTTGCCACTAATTTAAAGGTCTTTTTCATCTTGTTTAGTTTAAAGTTTATCATTACAAAGTATGGTGTAAACTTAGCTGTAGCTGGCCTTTGCCCCAACTTACTGTTTTTTGATTCATCCAGCCTAATTGGACCCTTAATTTGTCACTTAATGAGTATCCTGCTCCTAAGTAAGTTCTGTTTCTATCAAATAGCTCTACCAAGCGATCTTGCCCTATGTCGGTTTGACCATTAATAAACAGCTCGTTATATACTGCTATGTATACTGCGTTTTTAGAAAGGTCTTTCTGATTAATAGGTACGTTTAAAAATAAGTTATAGCGGTATCTAGTTCTTACATCTTGATTTTCTACCCAGCGTTGTTCGTATCTAAAACGGTGTGTGATGTAAAATCGTTCTCCTAATTTTTGTGGTAACAAAGCTTCTTGGTAGATGCGACTTTCACCGCTTGTTTGTGTCGCCTCACCAAACTCTCCTGTTGTCACATTACCATAACCTAAAGTAAAGACTGCGTTAGAATCATTGGGACTATAGGTAATGCCAGTTCTTAATAGTAGCTGTTCCATGTCCCCTAAACCTTGCCAGTCGCGATATTGAAAGTCTCCCTGAATTCCCCAGTTGGAGTTTTTAAACTTTGCATTATAGAAATACATATACCAGGCGCCAGTTTGAGAAGATTCCACTTGCGCATATCCTGTAAATGTGGCAAATACACTGATTATGAGTAACGTATGCTTTAACATTGGGTTGGTTTTACATGCCAAATATATCTTTAATTCATTTATTATGATAGTATTACTATCATAAAGTATTGTTATAGTTTTTATAAAGAGTGTTTTGCTATAAATATTTCTATATTTGTACTATAGATAAGGTCATGATTAAAGGCATCAAGTTTTCTTTTTCAAACCACTTATACGTCAAGGATCCTCAAGAGACTAAGTATGGGAAACGGCTCCTTAGTCATACCGTAGAACTGATGGCTCAAATAGGTTTTGAAGCTTTTACGTTTAGGAAACTCGCAGTAGAAATGAAATCTGCGGAAGCCTCTATATATAGATATTTTGAAAATAAACACCAACTACTTGTGTTTTTAAGTTGCTGGTATTGGGAATGGGTGCATTATCTTATACACATCCATACTTTAAATATTAAAAGTCCGGAAGAACAATTAAAACTGACTATTCATCAATTATTACATGCCTCTGAGCAGTCTAATATGACGGAGTATATAAATGAAAATTTATTACATAAACTTCTCGTCGTGGAGGGCGTAAAGGCTATACATCATCACGATGTAGATGATAAAAACAGTCACGGTATGTTTAAAAGTCGTAAAGAATTAGTGGATAAAATTGCTCAGATATTATTAGAGATCAATTCCCAGTTTACTTATGCTATTACTTTAGCTACAACTATGGTGGACATGGCAGATAATCAAATTTACTATGTAGAGCACCTTCCTAAGTTGTCTAGTTTAAAGAATACTGATGATAAACTGAATCAATTGGAGCGCATCATGAATCACCTTGCTTTTTCTAGCATTTCTAGTCCAGTCGAATAGCTGTTTTTTTGTTATGCTGGCGCGAAAGCCAAGCAAATTGCTTTTTTCTTTAGAAATGCTGCAAATACAATTGGGCAATTAGTTTTCTAAACAAAATAAAAATTATTTGTTAAAAAATAATGATATTTAAGAAGTTAAAACCACCTAAATGACAAAGGTAATCTCCATTTTTGCAGTAATTTACAACGAACCTCTTAACACACAACCATGAAGTTTTTTATTGACACGGCAAATTTAGATCAAATCGCAGACGCTCAAGATATGGGCATTCTCGATGGAGTAACTACAAATCCTTCTCTAATGGCTAAAGAAGGAATAACAGGTGAAGAAAATATTATCAATCACTATAAAAAAATCTGTGAACTGGTAGAAGGAGACGTTAGTGCAGAGGTGATTTCTACAGATTTTGCAGGAATGGTTAGAGAAGGAGAAGCTCTAGCAGCACTTAATAGTCAGATAGTTGTAAAGCTGCCTATGATTAAAGATGGTGTTAAGGCTTGTAAATATTTTTCAGATAAAGGGATCAAGACTAATGTTACACTTGTCTTTAGTGCAGGACAGGCCTTACTTGCTGCAAAAGCAGGTGCCACCTACGTATCTCCATTTATAGGTAGATTAGATGATATCAGTACAGATGGTCTTAACCTTATTGCAGAGATGAGATTAATTTTTGATAACTATGGTTTTGAAACACAAATCCTTGCGGCCTCTGTAAGACATACCATGCATATTATAGACTGCGCAAAATTGGGAGCAGATGTAATGACTGGTCCGTTATCCTCTATAGAAGGATTGTTAAAGCACCCATTAACCGACATAGGTCTTGCAAAATTCCTTGCAGATTATAAAAAAGGAAATGCTTAATTAATAAAATAAAATCAGTAGTAAAAAAGGGTCTTGATTTTAAATCAAGACCCTTTTTTACAGTAAACCTTTAAATTAAATTACCTGCTTAAATAGCCTAATAAAGTCGTCTCTATTTGATAATGAAATAAATTAATATTAGGGTCTAGAATGGTAAGTCCCGAAGCTACTACCATACTTCGATTATCATTTCTCAAAGCGAGCTGTTTGCTTATAGACTGGTTGTCCACTAACTGAAATTCTGAGGATTTTAAAAAACCAAATTTCTCACTGGTCTCGCTCCATACATTGCTTTTTGGATTATCTAGATTGATTCCTATAAAATTGATTTCAGGATACTTTATTCTCAATTCATTTACTTTGCTGTGAATGTGTAAGGCGTAAGATTCATTTTTATTAGACCAATAGAACAAAACATTCAGGTCATGTAATTGAGAAGATAAATGGGTAATTTGTTTATCGTATTGATACAAGTCAAAATCAGGAAGCTTGTTACCTGGGTCAAGATTGATGTAAGTAGCGGCTATTTTAGTAATATTATCATTAAGCCTTTTGTCCTGAGAGATTTCTAGAAACTCTGCGACCAGATGGTTGATCTCCTCAGCATTTTTTCTACTTCTAATGAAGTTCCTGGTCTCTATACCTGCAAATAAACCTTTTAACTGTTCATCAGTAAAAAGACTGTCAATAACATGCAACTTTTCTTTGCGGTACTCAAAACCGTTGCGATCTACTGTTTTGCCAGATCCATGTTTGCGAGCACAATTGTACAATGCAACGTTTGAAACTAGTGAAATAATGTAAGGTTTAAACGCATAGTTATTTAGTAATTCTGTACTACATATTTCTAGATTGTGTCGGTACGAGTAAAAATTAGAAGGGAGAACATCACTTTTTAAAATATCACTTTTACCAAAGTGAGTGTAGGCATAGCGCTCTAATCGGGACCACGAATTGAAATTGAGAATTTTGCTAGTGCTTTTCACAAAATCCTCTTGAAATTTATTTTTTGCGGCTGCGCTTTTCAAATTTACGTTCCTAACATCAGACAAGCTGTCAATCATATTTTTAAAATTGCTAGGCTCGCGATGGTATTCAATTAACAAAGATCGATTCTCATTTTCAATTTCTGTGAATAAATTGATGAGGTAATTGTTTTCTTTTGCCGCAGCTCCTGTAAATGCAAGCGATTCATCAAAAGCTTTTGTATTTAACCTAAGCCTGAGTGTGTCTCCATACCCTATATATATAGATTGATACTCATTGGGATGTATAAAAGTATAAAAGCCAGTTTTTAAAGAAGTATATTTTTTTAAAAAAACCCCTTTTTTATTTAAAAAAAGAGTGTCATTAACGTCAGAATAATTTCTTAAAACAACATAATTAGCTCTTGGGTTTATTATTTTTCCCGTGATTACAAGAGGGGTTTCACCAGTCTCTTTTTCTTTGCAAGAAGTTATAAATATCGAGCACACTATGATGAATATAGCATGAAATATATTGTAATTACGCTTTCGCGAAAGCAAGATACATCTAGACATAAAAACGGCAAAAATTATCGGTTAGAACAAAAAACGGCTTATTGATCTAAAAGTTGAGTTAACGCATTGTTAAAATCATAGCCAAGAGTTTTTTTTAAACACAATAGAATGAGTATTTTTGCAAATCCAAAAATTAATCTATGTTAACTGTTTCTAATTTATCAGTACAATTCGGTAAGCGCGTATTATTTGACGAAGTAAATGCAAAATTTGGTGGTAGTAATTGCTATGGGATTATAGGTGCAAATGGTGCTGGTAAATCCACCTTTTTGAAAATCCTTACAGGTAAAATGGATGCCACTAGTGGTCACGTAAATCTAGAAGCGGGCAAAAGAATGTCTGTTCTTGAGCAAGACCACAATGCGCATGATGAAGACACAGTTTTGGAAACAGTTCTTAAAGGGAATAAACCACTTTACGAATTAAAGAGACAAATTGATGCCCTATATGCAGATTATAGTGATGAAAATGCCGATAAGATAGGAGAGCTTCAAGTAGCTTTTGAAGAAATGGACGGCTGGAATGCTGATAGTGCTGCGGCATCTCTTCTTTCTAACTTAGGAATAGGAGAAGAATATCATTACACCTTAATGGGTGATATGGATAACAAATTAAAGGTGCGTGTCTTATTGACACAAGCACTTTTTGGCACACCAGACTTGCTGGTAATGGATGAGCCCACTAACGATCTTGACTATGAAACGATCGCATGGTTAGAGCACTTTCTAGCACATTATGAGAATACCGTAATTGTAGTGTCGCACGATAGACATTTTTTAGATGCGGTATGTACTAATATTGCCGATATAGATTTTGGTAAAATTAATCAGTATACGGGTAACTATGCCTTCTGGTACGAGTCTTCTCAACTAGCCGCAAGACAGCGCCAGCAAGCTAATAAAAAAGCTGAGGACAAGAAAAAAGAGCTTCAAGAATTTATTGCTCGTTTTAGTGCAAACATGGCAAAATCTAAGCAAGCAACATCTCGTAAGAAGATGATTGATAAATTAGATATTTCTGAAATCAAGCCGTCTTCAAGACGTTATCCTGCCATAATCTTTGAAAGAGATCGTGAAGCTGGTGATCAAATTCTCAACGTGGAAAAACTAGCGGCTTCTATAGACGGTGAAGTGCTTTTTAAGGATGTAGATATCAATCTTGCCAAAGGTGATAAGGTGGTGGTTTTTTCAAGAGATAGTCGCGCTACTTCTTTGTTTTACGATATTATGAACGATCGGGCAACTGCTGATGCTGGAACCTTTAATTGGGGTGTTACTACAGTTCAAAGTTACTTGCCTGTTGATAATTCAGAGTTTTTTGATGTAGATTTAAATCTAGTGGATTGGTTGAGACAATACGCGCAAACAGAAGAAGAAAGGGAAGAAGTTCATATTAGAGGTTTCTTAGGTAAAATGATCTTCTCAGGTGAAGAAGCCTTAAAAAGTGCTCGCGTACTCTCTGGAGGAGAAAAGGTGCGCTGTATGCTATCTCGAATGATGATGAAGAGAGCAAACGTTCTTGTAGTAGATGAGCCTACTAACCATTTAGATCTTGAATCCATCCAATCCTTAAATAACAGCCTTAAGAACTTTAAAGGAACTGTGATGCTAACCACTCATGATCATGAATTTGCTCAAACAGTAGGTAATCGTGTGATAGAATTGACTCCTAATGGTGTTATAGATCGCTATACTACTTTTGAAGAATATATGGACGATAAGAAGATCAAGGAACTGAGGGATAAGATGTATTCGGTTTAGTGATCGGTTACCGTTTTTAGTAGTCAAAATGATGCAGTAATTCGTTCAGAATATCAGCAAGCAAATGGTAAGCGGTTTGATGTTACAATTTGTTAGGAAGGCTGTTAGGCTGTTGTACTCGGTTACTTTGGATGTTGTGCACGAGTCGCTCATAAATTTAAGTAGTCAGAAACTGGAACTATGTGCTCGCTACACTCTCAGGTATTTTGAATACCTACCTGTCATTCTAAAAAAATCACCTGTAATATTATGGTAAAAAATGGAAAAGCAATTGTCAAGTCTGTTCGGAATCTATTGGCTTTTCTCAGTTTTGATTTATGTTTTTTTTAATTTCAATCTCGATAGGACATAACAACGATTGGAATAAGTGCCGCCCTTATGAATGATGTCGTTCCCTGCGGCTTTCTTTTTATATTGTAGAAGTAACGTTCTCTTTTTATTATTCCAATTGCAAATTAACTTTTGATTTTCTTTTGCTTTTTTTGTTTTTATTGGGAACAATCTTTGCATCATCTCTAAGGAGTATTCGTTAAATTTGTAAAATACCAGAGGTTATGGGGATTATAGGTCGCAGAAAGAATAAAAAATACGATTATGCGCCACGCTATTATAAAAATAGTACTGGTGACAAACCTTTTGAGATCAAACATAAATTTGATGATCAACGTTCTACCATTCATCATGTAGGGTTGAAAGGGAAATTCGGGAATGCCATACAAGACTTAAAGCAAGGAGCAGATGCAATGGTGAAGAGAAGACTCTTGATTATTATTGCCATCCTCGTATTCCTATTTCTTTGGGTTATCGATTTTGATTTAACCATCTTTAGATTCTAATTGGCTTCATGTCAGATATAATAAAATTACTACCAGATCATGTTGCTAATCAGATAGCAGCTGGAGAAGTCGTGCAACGACCAGCCAGTGTGGTGAAAGAATTGCTCGAAAACGCTATTGATGCTGGAGCGACACAAATCCAAATGATCATAAAAGACGCTGGTAAAACATTAGTGCAAGTCATAGATAATGGCAAAGGAATGAGCATGACTGATGCCCGTATGGCTTTTGAACGTCACGCCACCTCAAAAATAGCTACCGCAGATGATCTTTTTAATCTACATACCAAAGGCTTTAGAGGAGAAGCACTTGCTTCTGTAGCTGCCATTTCTCAAGTATCTGTAAAGTCTAAAAGAGAAGAAGATAATCTAGGAACATTACTCGAAATAGAAGGAAGTAAGGTTACTCGCCAGGAGCCAGTGGTAACTTCTCAAGGAACCATGATCAGTGTGCGCAATCTATTTTATAATGTACCTGCCAGAAGGAAATTTCTCAAATCAGATCAAGTAGAATTGCGCAATATTACAGATGAATTCCATCGTATTGCCATGGTACATCCAGAGGTAGCGATGAGTTTTACTCATAACAACACTTCTTTATTCAATCTTATTAAAAGTAATTACAGACAGCGCATAGTGGCTATTATGGGAGCGAAGACTAATGAAAAATTAGTTCCTGTAGAAGAAGAAACAGAGTTGATGACGGTAAAAGGTTTTATAGGTAAACCTGAATTTGCCAGAAAAACACGTGGTCTCCAATATTTCTTTGTCAATAATAGATTTATTAAGCATAGTTATTTGAATCATGCCGTGTTGAGCGCTTTTGAAGGTCTTTTAAAAGATAAATCTAATCCAGCTTACTTTTTATACTTAACGGTACCTAAAGATAGTTTGGATATTAATATTCACCCTACTAAGACAGAAGTGAAATTTGATGACGAACATAGTTTATATGCCATTCTTAGGGCTAGTGTAAAACACGCTTTAGGACAGTTCTCTGTGAATTCTATTGATTTTCAACAAGAGAAGCAGTACGAAGTGCCCTATGACGTTGCTAAAAATGGACATTCACAAGTTCCTAAAATTGAAGTTAATTCAGACTTCAATCCTTTTCAGCAAGAAAAAAGTAATAAAAAAACCTTCCAGTCACCTTCTTTTCAAAAGCCACCAGCGCAACCTTGGGAAGCCCTTTACGCAGGGATAGAAGAAACTTCTCAATTAATAGATGAAACAGATCGTGAAGCATCTACATCTTTTATGTTCCAGCAACATGAAGTAGAACAACGCAACATCTTTCAATTACAGCGCAAGTTTGTGATCAGCACTTTAAAGAGTGGTTTATTAGTGGTCAATCAACAAAGAGCCCACGAGCGTATTCTTTATGAGAAGTTACTAAGACAACTTACGGTGCAAAATGGAGTAAGCCAGCAATTGCTTTTTCCTATTAAAATCAATTTGCCAATGGAAGAAGTAGCGGTTCTTATGAATTTGCAAGAAGAACTCGAACATACCGGTTTCCTTTTTAAAAATTTAAAAGACAACCTAGTAGAAATAGAAGGACTTCCCTTAGAATTAAAAGAGAAAGACGTTTCGTTAGTTTTAGAAGCAGTTATAGCAAAAGAACAGCACGACTTGCCAGAAAACACCTATTCTCCAGCAGATCGACTTGCGCAAACTATGGCAGTAAACATGTCTATTAAAACAGGAGAGGTTTTAAATAGAGAAGCGATGGAAAACTTAGTAGATGAATTGTTTGCCTGTAAAGAGCCCGAAATTACCGCTTCTGGAAAGAAAATATTTATCAATCTATCGGGAGATAGTCTTCATTCAAAATTCAATTAGATGTTTAATATTCGTTTATCACCTATGGTTAAGAACCTTCTTATTCTTAACGTTATTGTTTATATAGGATTCAAATTAGTTTCCTACGATGATTTTCTTTTCAATACGTTTGCTTTATGGTTTTTTGAGAATCCTAATTTCAAAATCTGGCAGCCCATTACACACATGTTTATGCATAGCCCAGAAATTACTCATTTATTATATAATATGCTTTTTTTGTTATTTTTAGGGCCAGCTATAGAAGATTGGATGGGGTCAAAACGATTTTTATTCTTTTATTTGATGTGTGGAATAGGAGCTTTTTTGACAGTTTCTGCTGTTGACTTTTACAGTTTCACTTACGATACACAAGCTTTTATGAGCAATGGTTTTTATAGGCCCTCAGTAGGAGCCAGCGGTGCTATTTACGGAGTTATGGCAGCTTTTGTATGGTTGTTTCCCAATCGAACTTTGGTGTTATTTCCAATTCCTATTCCTATAAAAGTTAAATATTTGATAGGATTCTATATGATCAAAGAATTACTAGCTACCTTTAATTTTATTGCCAGTAGTGCAAATGTGGCTCACCTGGCACATATAGGTGGTGCTATTTTCGGATTTGTTATGATATGGTACTGGAAGAAAAATGAGATGGATAAATATAGGATCAATTAGATATGAATATTTGGGATAAGTTTAAGGCAAAATATGCCTCTTTTGATAGTAGTGGTAAGTTAATTACCGTTCTGTTTTTTACAACTTTGTTAGGTTGGATTTTGGGTAGTGTTTATGAACCTGTTTACATGCAGCTGGCAGTGGTTAAAGGTTTTTTACCTGCTTTATTACAGCCTTGGAGTTGGATTACTTATGGTTTTCTTCATGAAGATCTCTGGCATTTTATAGGTAATGCGTTTGGTATTTATATTGCTGGAAGATATATTTTGAATCTATTTAAAGCGAGGCAGTTTCTGTCCTTATTTTTTCTAGGGGTTTTAGCAGGATCAATTTCCTTTATACTAGCTACAGGACTGATTCCTAGTTTTTTTAGAGGTGGCAGCATGATAGGGGCAAGTGCCGGTGTTTTTGCGTTGATATTCTTTGCTTGCACCTACTTTCCAGAGTCGGAGTACCGTCTTATTTTTGTAAATATTAAGTTAAAGTATATTGCTTATTTCTTTCTCTCCACTAATCTACTTATGGTGGTCTTACAAGTAAATACTGGAGGTAGTCTAGCACATCTTGCAGGAGCTGCGGTAGGTTATTATGCAGCGATACGTATGAAGGCCGGTATCGACGTACTGGAAGGTTTTGCAAAAATAGGAGACTTCTTTGCAGCTATCCTTAAGTCTGGTGCAAGAAAACCCAAGGCAGAGCGCGCTGCAAAAATGAAAACAGTCTATAAGGGGACAACTAATAGTTCAAAGGCAACCGCGGCTAGGTCTACAGATCAGGCTAAGATCGATTCGATTTTAGATAAGATTTCTTCTAGCGGTTATGAATCCCTCTCTAAATCGGAGAAAGATTACCTGTTTAAGGCTGGGAAAGATTAATTTTTTTTAGATATGTTATTTCTTTCGCTTTCTGTTTTGTTTTCCGCTTTCGCGAAAGCGGAATTATCATGAAGTTCTTCTATAAGTTCTTCTTTAGGATAAGGCGATGGCAGGTTGATCTTAAATACAACTGAAAATACACGTATAGCGATAACCATAATCCCAGAGACAGGGAAAACAATTTCACTGGGCAGTTCAAACCTTAAAAGCAAAAAATAAATGCCACCACCAAGAATACAGGCTGTTGCATAAATGTTTTTACGGAAGATGACAGGAATCTCATTGACTAGAATATCTCTTATAACACCACCAAAACAAGCAGTAATACAGCCTAAAATAATACAAATTAATGGATTTAATCCCGCAGTTAGTCCCATTTCAAGACCTACTACAGTAAAAAATCCTATGCCTATGGCATCAAATAGGAATAAAGTTTTGCTCAGTTTTAATAAATATTTTCTAAAAAAGAAGGTGATGATTACGCAAATGAGAACGGTATAAATTAAATTCATATTTCGCATCCAGGAAACCGGATCGACACCTATAAGTACGTCTCTCAAAGTACCACCACCAGCAGCAGTAACGAAGGAAACAATCACAATTCCAAAGGGGTCTAGTTTTTTTGAGAAAGCAGCCAAAGCACCAGATATGGCAAAGGCTATAGTTCCTAGCAAGTCTATTACTTCTATATAATTCATCGTCCTTGAGTTAGGTAGGTGTAGTCTTTTAGTACGGTGCGCACATAGATACCGTCTCGTAAATCTGACTGGGTGTTTAAGAGTGTTTCTACTTTAACACGCAATTCTTTTAGTGTCCTGTAATCCCGACTTTCTCCTGCAAGGCGGTAAATATCTTTGATTTCATTAATATCTGCATCAGAGAGAATATAGGCATTTTGAAATTCTGGATGATAATCAGCTTCTAGATCTTCTAGAATTGTATGGGATATTTTAGTGCTTTTCTTGGTATTGATGACTATTGTTTTTGCAGCAATATCTCCTAGCCGTTGCTTTCTTTCTGAAAATAAAATAGCAACAACTCCTACAGTACCAAAAAATAAAACTATATCAATAAGTCTTAGAATCCATCGCACCAGAAAATCAGATAGTCTAGCTGGAGAGCCATCTTCTTTTACTACTTTGATTCCCATGATAAATTTACCTACGGTGCGGCCATTAAAGACAAGATGCAGGATTAGGGAGTAGCAAAATATAGGCAGCATGGATAACTCGCGTATTCCCAACACATTGCCTGCGTCAAATAAACCGACTGCCCTATAAACAGTCATGGTCATGGTGATGAGGTAGATAATCATCACTACTAGATCAAGTAGAAAGGCAACGATGCGTTTACCGATTCCAGCAAATTCATATTCAATGTTTACATTTTGTGCTGTGTTAATTGCAGTATTTGACATTCGGTTGTAAATTTATATCTTTAATATTTTTATTCAATAAAATAGCCCATGCGTGAAGCAGCTTTTGTCAAGCAAAATAAGGAAAAATGGATCGCTTTTGAAAAAGCACTAGATGCAAATGTAAAGATCAATCCAGATCATTTATCAGACTTATATATTCATCTTACTAATGATCTTGCTTACGCACAGACTTATTATTTAAATTCAAATACGTTGAAGTATTTGAACTCGCTTGCCAGTCAGGCACATCAAAAGATCTATATCAATAAGAAAGAAAGCAAAAATAGCATTGTAGAATTCTTTAAAACAGATTTTCCACTGTTTTTTTCTAGTTATCAAAAAGAATTTCTATTTGCCATTCTCGCTTTCGCAATTGCCGTATTTATAGGAACTATAAGTACCTTATATGATGATAGTTTTGTAAGGTTAATTTTAGGAGACTACTATGTTAATATGACTTTAGAGAATATAGCTAATGGCAATCCTACTGCTATTTATCAAGATAGTGGTCAAGGTGGAATGTTTCTTGGAATTACAATCAACAATATACGAGTAGGAATGATGTGCTTTGCATTAGGCTTGCTTACTTCAATTGGTTCTTTGTATGTTATTTTTAGCAACGGTATTATGGTAGGTGCTTTTTTTACTATGTTTTATAGAGAAGGAGTAACTCTAGAGGCATGGCGAGTAATAATGCTTCACGGTACTATAGAGCTTTCTATCATCGTAGTTTGTGGTGCTGCTGGAATAATTTTAGGTAATGGCATACTTTTTCCAGGTACTTATGAACGTAAATATTCGTTAGTAAAAAGTGCCAAAGCCGGCTTAAAAGTGATAGTGAGCACCATTCCTTTATTTATCCTTGCAGGATTTATAGAGGGATTTGTTACTAGATATGCTTTTATGCCAGCGATTCTCAATTGGATCATCGTTATAGGAAGTGCCGCTTTAATTATATGGTATTATGGAATTTATCCTAGAATAGTCAAAAACAAATATGAGCAAATACATAGAGCCTAGGCTGCGTAGAGATTTTGGCGGAGTCATAACCGCTTATTTTGATTTCCTAAAAGGCGATCATAAAAATATTTTCAAGGTTTTTATCACCTATAATTTTATTTTTATTATCATTTTATTTTTGACCAATTATTTGGCAGATACCGGTCTTGACGCGTTAATAGCACTATCTAATGGTTCTTACATGGATAAGGCTTTGTCTGGCTCTTTAGAAACAAGTGTCGCTGCGAGTGTAATAGGTGCTGTAATCAATGTGATTGTGATACTTTTAAACGCAAGTCTAGCAGGAGTTTATTTGCGATTGTATGAAAGAGACCGCGCTAATAATCCCAATTATAAAGAAATATTTCATTTTGCAAAAATGAAAATAGGAGGTATGTTCCTTATTCTATTCATAGGCGGTATTGCTATAATCCCTGTAGCAATAGTTTCTATTATAGCTATAATAATACCTATTGTAGGAGTGCTATTTATATTTCCAGTTATCATGATCTCTTATTTTACATGGATAGGTATGAGTATGTTTTCTTATGCTTACGAGGAGCATCTAGACGCTGTCACTGGATTAGGAAAAGGATGGGAAATGTTGTTTTCTAAATACTGGAAAGCTATAGGCGTTTCTTTTATATCTACTATTCTTATCTATATTACCTCCACGTTATTTCAATTATTACCGGCGCTTATTATAGGTTTTTATAGTTATAACAGTGCAGAGGACAATCTAGAACTAGACAATAATATTTTTATTAAAGCAGTAGAATTTTTCTTTTATGCCATTAATAGCATTACGGGAATACTGGCATTTTTCTTAGTCATGTTAGTCATGGGGTACTTGTATTTTAATCTTCATGAGACCAAATACAATGTGTTTTTAAAGAGTCGCATTTCAAAATTAGGAGTCCATAATGAAGAATAAAATATATGTCTTTTCTCTATTCTTTGTACTTATTTGTTCCAGTGCAGGAAATGCTCAGATCGTTGAAAATCTGATCAAAAATATTGAAGAACAACCTGTTGAAATAGTGGATACCCTAGGTAGAAATTATGATACTAGAGAGCTTATAGTTCGCAAAATAGATCAGGACCTTAAGGAAGAATACTCCGGAGGCGAGTTTAACTATGAACGCAGTCTAACGAGTAGTCAGAATCTTTTCGGTAGGTTTTTGAGTTGGATACTGGAAGGGATTCAAAATATTTTTGGATTTACATTATCGCCATTGACAATAAAATTACTGACGTATTTATTTTATTTTCTAATTGGTGCCGTAGTCGTTTTTATGATTGTAAAATTAATAGGTAATGAGCAGGCTTCAAAACTATTCGGAAGGACAGGAAGTAAGACCAGTAGTGTCGTTATAGAAGAATCTCATATAGAAGAAATAGATTTTACAAATTTGATTCAAAACAATGAGCGAGAAGGTAATTATAGAAATGCAGTACGGTATCAATATCTAGCATTATTAAAAAGCCTAAGTGCTAAAAATCTAATCGATTGGGACTTTCAAAAAACCAATACTGATTACTACAGAGAGCTCACACATCTGGAGACTAAAGAGCACTTTAAGAAAATATCTTATTTATACGATCATGTCTGGTATGGAGAGTTTGCTATAGACCAGAATTTATATCGAGAAGCAGTTACAGAGTTTAATGCACTTAAAAACAGAGCTGCCTGATGGATAAGAAATCTAAAATATACCTGTATATTATTTTTGGTGTGGTCGCCTCGATGCTCTTTTTAGAAGTCATCACTCCACAGCCGCTGAGTTGGGAAGAAAGTTATACTAGTGGTGATAAAATCCCATATGGGGCTTATGTACTTTACGATCAGCTAGAGGATCTTTTTGAACAAGAAGTAGAAAGTATAAAAGTCGATCCAGTAAGCTTTTTGAAAAACCATCAAGAAGAAACAAATGCTAATTATATATTCATTAATAATTACTTGGGTTTTGATAAAACAGAGATGGATTACATTATGGAGTTTGCAGAACGTGGCAATAAGGTTTTTGTATCCACACAAAGTATTACGGGTGTTGCAGGTGATTCCTTAAAGTTAGAATCTAACAGATATTATAGCTATTACGAGGAAGACACGGTAAGAGTCCGATTGAATAATCCGTTGTTTGAAAACCGCAGTTATATTTATCAAAAAGGGAGTAGTTACCGCCATTTTGTAAGTTACGATACCACCAGAACCACAGTATTAGGTGAGGTACTGCCTTTTGAACCTGTTAAGGGATACCTTAAAAGTGTTTTTGGAGAAAAATTCGACTTAGATAAAGATTCTACCCAAAAAATCCTAAAAAAGACCATTGAAAAGTCTAAATCAAGGCAGGTACCACAAGCTAATTTTATAGAGTTAAAAGTGGGAGAAGGAGCGATTTATTATCACTTAAACCCTATTGCTTTTACTAATTATTATATGCTACAGGAAGGCAAAGAGCAGTATGTAAGTGAGGTTTTTTCTTATCTCAATGACGGTCCAGTTTACTTTGATGATTATGGTAAATCTGGCAGGCGAGTAGTTTCTTCTCCCATGAGGTTTATACTAACTAATGCGGCTTTGAAATGGTCGTGGTACATCACCTTAGGAGCGATACTTTTATATTTTGTTTTTAAGGCAAAACGAGAACAGCGGGCTATTCCCGTGGTAAAGCCATTAGAAAATAGCACCGTAGAATTTACTAAAACTATAGGAAACCTTTATTTGCAAAGCGGTGATGTGTCCGGTATTATACATAAGAAGATCAGTTTTTTTCAACAAAAATTAAGATCAAAATTCTTTGTAAACACAGAACACATGGATGAGGTCTTTATCAAACGTCTGGCTGTTAAATCTGGTGTTTCTCAAGAGCAAACTAAAGAACTTATAGAATATATCAATCACCTGCGCAAGAAACCCGTGCATAGTGACTATGAATTAAAACAACTCAATAAAAGGATTGAAGCCTTTTTTAAAGACTAGGAAATGGAAGATAATAACAACAACCTGAATACGCCGCAAGATAATCCACAGAGCAAGCCACTACCGGAGCCTGCTCAAGAACAATTGATTCAAAAAACGGAAGAAGGAAGTGATGCATCCGCTTTCGCGAAAGCGGAACAAGTACCAGTAGAAGATCCTGCCATGTCCCTAGAGTTCAAAAACAGACTGGATTTGAATCATTTAAGTGCTGCGGTATATAAAATCAAAACCGAATTGCGCAAAGTGATCGTAGGACAGGAAGAAATGATAGATTTATTGATCGTTTCTATACTGGCAAATGGACATTCTTTAATTGAAGGAGTTCCTGGTGTTGCAAAAACGGTAACCGCAAAGTTACTGGCCAAAACGATGGATGTAGATTTTTCACGTATCCAGTTCACACCAGATTTGATGCCTTCAGATATTTTGGGCACCTCTGTTTTTTCGATGAAAAATAATGAGTTTGAATTCAAGCCGGGACCTATATTCTCTAATATTATATTAATCGATGAGATCAACCGTGCGCCAGCCAAAACACAGGCAGCATTATTTGAAGCCATGGCAGAGCGACAGGTGACCATCGACGGCAGGGAATACCAACTCAATGCTCCATTTTTAGTCTTTGCTACACAAAATCCCGTAGAACAGGAAGGAACATACAGGCTTCCAGAAGCTCAGTTAGACCGTTTCTTATTTAAAATTAACGTGGGTTATCCCAATCTAGAGGAAGAAATACAGATTCTAACAGACCATCACGCACGTAAAAACACCGATGCAGAATCTACTGTAAACGGTGTGTTGACCGCAGATGAGATTGCCACCTATCAAAGAACGGTTAAAGAGATCGTCATAGAGGACAACCTGATCAAATACATTGCAAGAATTATCTTAGACACCCGTAATAATCCTAATCTTTATTTAGGAGCGTCACCACGCGCCTCTATTGCTATTATGAATGGTTCAAAAGCGTATGCCGCTATTATGGGGCGTGATTTTGTCACACCAGATGATATTAAATACATCGCTACTGCAGTAATGCGTCATAGAATAATACTTACCCCAGAGAGAGAGATGGAAGGACTAACGGCAGACAGAGCAGTGGCACAAATTTTAGAAAATATAGAGATTCCTAGATAGTGAAGAAATTTTTTAAAAGCCTTTATCTGCAACAACGTCTTTTTATCGCACTGGGGATTCTAGTAGTGCTATTTGTCTTTGCGTTCTTTTTTGAGCGATTGATAGATTACTTAATAATAGGATTGTTTCTAGTGATAGGGTTGCTCTTTTTTGACATCTTGTTCTTATATAGAGTAAAGAATGCGATGAAAGCAAGCCGTAATTTGCCTGATAAATTATCTAATGGAGATAAGAACCCAGTAGAAATACTGGTCACTAATCTATACAACTCTGCTGTTCATGTAAAAATCATTGATGAGCTTCCTGTTCAGTTTCAAGAGCGGGATTTTGAGATGAAAGACACCATACAAAATGCTGCTTCCAGAACATTCCCATATTCTATACGACCGACAGAAAGAGGTGAGTATCATTTTGGTGGGTTACAAATTTTTGTGAGTACCACTTTGGGTTTTGCACAACGCAAGTTTTCTTTTAATCAAGATGCTATGGTGCCTAATTATCCATCTTTTTTGCAGTTGCGCAAGTATGAGTTGATGGCATTTACGAACAAGTTGCGAGATCACGGGCTTAAAAAAATTAGAAGAATAGGGCATACCATGGAATTTGAACAAATCAAAGATTATGTTCAAGGTGATGATGTGCGCAATATTAACTGGAAAGCGAGTGCCAAGCGCAACCAGCTAATGATCAATCAGTTTCAGGATGAAAAATCACAACCCGTTTATTCTGTAATTGATAAAGGTAGGGTCATGAAAATGCCTTTTGAAGCATTGAAATTAATAGATTATGCGATCAATGCAACATTGGTAATTTCTAATATTGCTTTAAAAAAAGGGGATAAGGCAGGGATGTTTAGTTTTTCTGATAAGGTATCTAATCAGGTAATGGCTCAAAAAAGAGCTTCTCAAATGAATCTGATCTTAGAAACATTGTATAATTTGGATACGGATTTTAAGGAAAGTGATTTTGCCAGGTTGTATATAGATATTAAAAGATCCATTACACAACGTAGTTTATTATTGTTGTATACTAATTTTGAAACAATGGATGCCTTGCACAGACAGCTTCCATATTTACAAGCAATAGCAAAAAATCATTTGCTAGTAGTTATATTCTTTGAAAACACGGAACTTAAGGAACTGGTAAAACAACCTGCTGTATCTACTCAGGAAATTTATCAAAAAACGATTGCTGAGAAGTTTCTTTACGAGAAAAAATTAATTGTTAACGAACTTAATAAATACGGTATTCAGACCATATTGACAGAGCCAGAGCAGTTAACAGTAAACACGATCAATAAATACCTAGAGATTAAAGCACGTGGTCTTTTATGATGAAATCTAAAAAGAAACTTTATTTTTTTAATGATCGCTATAAGGATTATCCGAAATGGATATTTCCAACTTGCTTGGTGGCCTTCGTTATCTTCTTTGTTGAGGTGTTAGACAAAATAGCAGGACATTACATTTTTACGTCCTATACATTAGGATTGCTCTATATTCCGCTCCTGGCGTATTTCATTTTTAAATCCACTAGAAAAAATGCGTTCCATTGGGTTAAAGATAACGAGTTTTATATTATTATTAAAGGTAAAAAGTTAGAAGTAGATGCTCGTTTTCTATCGGATTACTACATAGAGAATGACGTATTACATGTCATACGCATTAACAGACTAGATACGTTTCCTGTCGGTCATTTAAGGGAACAAGACCTAAAAAAAATGCTGCATCTTATAGAAATACAGCAATATGACAGGAAGTGAATCATACTTCTGTAAGTAGTTTAGATCTTGAGATATGTATTTCTTTTTTAAGTTCTAATTCCATATCATTAAGCTTGTTGTTGTATTAAAAGTCCTTGATGCCAGCGTTAAACGATTGTCTCATTTAAATAGCGGTACTTTCTTTCTAGCTTTAGTAGCTTGTCCGTATGATTTGTAACTATATTCCATTAAAAAGTGTGTCTAATATTCAAAGCAAAAATAAATGGCAGGCTGTTTTTTTAATCTTAGCAATTTGTTAAGGTTCAAATGCTTTTGATTAAAACTGTATTAAGGAAATTTAAAAAGCTGTGAATAGTAATAGTTCACAGCTTTTTTTTGCTTTAATTTTATACTATCCAATACATGAACGGTCTTATTTATCTTGCAATGCAAAAACTCTTTTTAGTAAGTCTGTGCTTCTAGCACCTACTTTACTCCGTATTTCTATTTCTTCTTGAGAAATCATCTTGAAAACTCCTTCAAGAGCTTTTTGAGTAACATAATCGGTTAAGTTTGGATTTATCGAATTGGTAAAAGGGATGCTGTTGTATTTTGTGATGGCTGTACCCCATAAATCTGTAGCTCCTACTTTTCCTAAGCTATTCTGAATCACTGGAGAGAACTTTGCATAAAGTGCTTGCTGTGTTTTACTTTCAAGGTAAGAAGTAGCAGCACGTTGATCTCCTAGAAGAATATTTTTGGCATCATTAAAGCTGATATCTCTTACAGCATCTACAAAGATAGGCAGGGCTTCTTTAGTAGCATCTTCTGCTGCACGATTGAGTAATTTAAGTCCTTCGTCAGCAACACTGCTCAAGCCTATTTTTCTTAAACCACGATTTACTTTTTGTAATTCTTCTGGAATTAAAATCTTTACCAAATCATTTTTGTAGAAACCATCTCGCTTCATTAGCTTATTTACTTCTTTGTCAATTCCTTGCTTCAATGCCTGCCTTAGGCCACTTCCTATGTCTAATTGAGATAGAGCGCCACCATTTTGAGGTAAATTATTTACGATTTCTTGCAAGCTGCCGCAGCTGCTAAAAGTGATCATAGCAACGAGTATACAGGTGATTTTTTTCATGGAAAAATATTTACTCAAAGATATAAGAAAATGATGCTATGGAAAAGAATGAAAATTAGGACGATATTCGTATCGTATTGGATAAATTGATGCAATTAAAAGTCCCCATGAAACAAATCTTCTTTTTATTTTTTATCTCATTATTTTTTACCAGCTGCTACACTACCCGAGGGCTCGCAGGTAGAATAGATAGTCAACCGGTTGTGTTATCTAAAACACTGCTCACTGGGCTCTATGAAAATCAAATTATTGATGATTTAGAAAATAGTCTATGGAATGACCTTTGCTTGCACAATTCTAAAAAGGTACATGAGGTAAACGAAGGCAATCAAGTATTCATTGAGTATACCGAAGAAAAAGAAATAAAAGTGGAATTGTATCAATACAACCTACTTATAGATTCTATGATTTTACCAGGGAAACCTAAGGACAACTATTTTGTCATTAGAAAAGGAAGTCATTTTTTTACTTTAATCTTTATAACATCATCGGTGAGTAAAAAAACAATTTTAGGAAATGATGCAAATGCAGATCTCTTACTTGCTCAAGAAAGATCCAGTAGCATAATATTTTTGGAAAGTGAATCAGGTGATGAAGGAGAAACTATAACGGCAACCTACATGAGGTTAGGAGACTCACGACCTACTCAAAGAGCCGTGGATAATTAAAAAAAAAGCATGCAATTAGGAAACTTCAGCTTCCATAATTGCACGCAAATAATTAGTATTGGTAAAGGGTATTTTATAAATCTAGTCTATAAATAGCATCAAATCCGAGAAACAAACTGCTGGCAAATTCAGTGTTTCCATTTATTCTTGTTCTATCATCACCACCTAACGCTACAGTAAGTATTTGTGCACCTACGGTATCACCTGTTTCATACCAGCCATAATCTGTAGTGTCTAGACCAGCTTTTGCGCGTAAAATAAGTTGGTCGTTTAACATAGAATAACCGGCATAAAAACCAAATCTAATAGACTCTTCTTGAACGTAAGTATCCATAATGGCACCACCCATATTGTATGATTTTATAGAAGTACGTAAATCTGCTCCTAAACTGAACTTTTTAGTCAAGCTGTAGTTTGCTTCCATTCTAATAGGGAATGCAGCGTCAATATAAAACTTGCTGTCAGGAGTCCTGTAGTAAACTCCTAACAGTGGTGTAATGATGGCACCAAATTCTTCAGAAGAGCTGTACAAACCGTATTTAGTTCTAAATCTATTTTTATGACGGTATTCTAATAAGGCAATAGCACCAAATTGAAAATCTCTACTACCTAAATCTTCAAAGTTTGAAGCTACTTTAGGAAGTAATAAATACGTTCCTGTCCATTTTTTAGAATGAAAAATTTTTGCTCCTAAGTTCAATCTGATCATGGTCAGACCTTCACTTGGAACACCAGCAGCAAGATTTAACCCAGTATTCTCTGCTGTAAGACCAGTTATTAAAATGGTTTTGTCATTGATAGGAGTAGGATATAGAAACTCTAGATTCACATTGCTAATATTTGTTTCAAATGTTTCCTTTACATCTTCCATGGAAGTGTTAGAAAAATTTAAACGAACGAGATCGATATAGTTCTGAGCAGATGCTATACCAAAACCAAAAAGAAGTACTAATAAAGAAATTTTATAGTTCATGGGGTTATATTTAGTGATTAGGTAAAAATATACCACAATGAGTACTAATTCCTTAATTTTTTTACTTTTTAATATTTTTTTTATCAAAATAAATTTAAAACCAATAAAGTCTCTAACCCAGGCAGGTCAAAGACTTTATTAAAAAAGGTAATGGGATCTATTGATCAATAGATCCCATTACCTTTTGAGCAAACGCATTTGCCGCCTCAATACCACTCATACCCTGAGCTACATTGTTATGCACTTCAAGAGCTCCACAGATATTAGTGATTAATTCTCCCACCACATCCATTTCTTCTTCCGTCACAGATCTGTGTTCTGTAAAACTTTCTAAAACTTCTAATGTTGCTTCTAAATTCTCTGAGCTAGCATTTTTTTGCAAATGTCTAATTATTGGTAATTTCATGAACTAAGTCTTTAAGGTTTTCAAATTTATTGGTCTGCACTTGGTTGACAAAAACACCGTTCTTAAAAGTAGCAAAAGTGGGTAAATTATCCACGGTCGCCAGTTTACGAGACTCTGGAAACTTTTCAGCATCAGCCAGAATAAAAACTGTGTTTTCATTCTCAGAAGCTAATTTTTTAAATTTAGGTTTCATCACACGGCAGTTACCGCACCAGGAGGCCATATATTGTACTACAACCGTATCATTGCCAGAAACGATTTCTTGTAGATTGTCTTGATCTAATGTTTGCATTTTTTGTAGTATTAAGTACGAAGTATTAAGTTTTAAGTAACGGCACAATAAAGGCGTTGCAATTAAAACTTAATACCACGAACTAGATTTAGTTTTTAGAAAGGTACTCAGCAGTAGCATTGCGATTTGCACCCATTGCCTCTTTTCCTTCTTCCCAGTTTGCAGGACATACCTCACCATTTTTTTGTACGTGAGTATAGGCATCTATCATTCTAAGGAATTCGTTCACATTTCTTCCTACAGGCATGTGGTTGACACCTTCATGAAAGACAGTTCCTTCTTCATCGATAAGATACGTAGCTCTATAAGTCACATTATCACCTACGAGAACGTGATCTTCTAATTCGTCATTATATTCTAATTCTGCATCTAGAATATCTAGAGTGGCAGCAAGATTGCGATTTGTATCTGCAAGAATATCATAAGTAACACCTTCGATTCCTCCGTTGTCTTTTGTCGTGTTTAACCAAGCAAAGTGCACTTCTGGCGTATCACAAGAAGCACCTATAACAATGGTGTTTCTTTTTTCAAATTCCCCTAAAGCTTCTTGAAAAGCATGAAGCTCGGTAGGGCATACGAATGTGAAATCTTTTGGATACCAAAATAAAAGTACTTTTTTACCTTTATTCTTCGCTTCTTCAAATACATTTAATTTGAATGTATCTCCCATTTCATTCATTGCATCTACATTGAGATTTGGAAATTGTTTACCTACTATAGCCATGTTTTATTATTTAAAAAATTAGTCTTTATTTCAGGCGGCAAATGTAATGTCCACTTTCGCGAAAGCGCAATAATTTCTATCTGATTAACATATGTTACGATAGATTAAAACTATTTAAGTAAGCTTTAAGAATAGCCTGTATTGATGACTAAGGTTTTACAAATAAAAATAAAAACATAATCAGTCAAGATATCACGGCCGGCTATGTAAACCGAACCACAGTGATTGACACAAAAGAAGAAGTAGTTGGAAATTATGATCAAATTCTTCGCAGTAAATTAAAAATAGTAAATGAATTTCTATGAGCTGAAGAAGAGTTGAGAGTTTTTCAAGAAGAAATAAAAGCTGCTGAATGAACGCTTCAAATGATGAAGAATCAAGTATCACTAAGTCATCTCTAGATGGACTTATATCAAATTTCAGCAAACCAAAAAGATCCAGATACTTATATGGTGCCTTTTGCAGATCAGGCAGTGAATAATCTCGATTATAGCTGGAGGTTTATCAAAGGAGCGTTTTTTGTTGTACGGGCACTTTGGCCATTATTTATTTTGATTCAGGCAGTCATTTCTGGAGTTAAATGGCAAAGAAAGAAGGGCTAACTGTGATTTTTTTAAATAATTCTGATATCCAATTTAGTGGAATCAGGATTATTTAAACTTTTTTTTTGTCAAGCTGAATTGGATGCAGCATCTGCGGGTATCTTTTCTAAATTGGTATCTAATGGAATCTTCATTGAAGTGAATAAATCAATAAAATTTTATCGTTTATCATTACTCCTCAGGCTTGATCTCATTCAAATCTGTATTTTTACTTGCTGCATATTGATAACCGCTTTCCCACCACAGTTTCATTTTTTCTTTTTTAAAAACAAGCGAATTTGTGGTTAATACAGTAGGCGTATAGTAGAGATTGATAATGGCATCTTGTTTATTGGCCACATATTTCCCTATGGTGATGTTCTGCTTTTCAATTCGATCCATCATGAATTCGTGTAGATTAGATAGTAGAGAGAATACATTTTTTGAAGGCATTTTGTTATAAAAAGCAACTTCTGTTTCTAGGATAATTACATCTACCTCAGTAGCGCCTCTATCGAGTGCTGCTTTAATAGGCACCATACTGCCAAAACCTCCGTCAGCATATTCACAGCCATTTTTTCTAACGAGACTCATAAACGGAATGTAATTACAGGAAACCCAGATCCAATCTAGAAAATCTTCATACTCAAAATCATTGATGGATTTGTATTCAGTTTCATTTAAAGAAATATTAGAAACAGTAACTACAACATCCTTAGAGCTATTTTTAAGTTCTAGAAATTCTTCTTTAGAAAGGGTATTCTTCATTAGTTTTCTGAGGTTTTTACTTTCGCCAAAGGTTTTAGATCCTCTTAAAAAATTACGCAATACTTTAAAGTGATTGATACTTATTTGCTCTTGACCGTATTTGTCTTTCTTGACTAGAAAAGGACGGCGATTGAAAATGGAAGATTGATTGACATTGGTATATACCTCTTTGATCTTAGCTATTTTGTTTAATGCAAGATGTGAAATAAGAAGACTTCCCGTAGAGGTGCCTATGTATAAATCATATTCATTCCCCAACTCTTCTTGAAGATATTGGGCTACTCCACCTGCAAAAGCGCCTTTGCTGCCACCACCAGAAATAACAAGAGCTCTCATATAAATTTGTGTTACTTATTGTTAGATGCTAAAAGTAAACTATCATAAATAGTAGTTCTGATTTTTGAGGAGTTTATGTATCCGTCGCCATAACCTGCGTCATCGTATTTGCTTGTTATCGAACTATCAGTTTCTATTTCTTCACGCGACTTACCGTTGTTTATGCGTTTCTTAATCTGAGTTTTTAAATCCATTAATACCGCAATATAGTCTGATAGTTCCTTATAAGAGGCAAGCGGTCCATGTCCAGGAATGATTTTAGTTTCTTCGTTTATGGTGGTCATTATCTGTTTTTGTGCGGCAATGTATCCAGTAATTGATCCGCCAGATTTTAAATCTATATGTGGATAGCGGCCGTTAAAAAAAACACCACCCATGTGTACGACATTACTTTTAGTTAGGTAAACAAAGCTATCTCCGTCCGTATGTGCGTTGTGCACGTGAATGATATGGTTGGTTTCATCTGGCAAAGAAAGTTCATAGCGCTCTTTAAGTGTCTTTTCAGGTAAAAAACCTTCGCTTTTGCCGCTTTTTTGGAGTCTTTTTAAAACATTTTCATGTGCAATCACAGTTGTTTTTTCTGTATTGAAGTTTTCGTTTCCACCGGTATGATTTCCATGATGGTGTGTGTTGATTATAAAAGTGATGGGATGATCCGTAAGATCGCTTAGGGCCTTTTTTATCTTTTTGCTCAAAGAAGCATAGTGTGAATCTATCATCACTACTTTATCCTCAGAAATTTGAATCAATACATTTCCTTCAGATCCTCCTAGCATATACACTTGATCAGTCGCTTTAGTAGTTATAACTTTTACACTTTCAAACCGATCTTGAGCCTTAGAGATTAAAGCTGTTGTTAAAGCGAGTGTAAAAAGTAAATTTTTCATTATTTTTTATAAATAGGCAATGAGAAGATATTTGAATAAGTGTTGCTTTATATTTGTGAAGGGTCTTCTTCTAAAGTGCTTCTGGCAGTTTCTTTTTTAACCAATTGACTGATCTTAATAGAAAATGCAGCAAAAATCAAGGTCATAAAAGGAGACAACCAGTTAAATATCGCATATATAAAGTAATCTGCTACCCCAACACCCAAAACACCAGATTGGTAAGCGCCACAAGTATTCCAAGGAATTAGAACAGACGTCACGGTACCAGAGTCTTCCAAAGTTCTACTTAAATTTTCTGGTGCTAAACCTTTATCTCTATAGGCGTCTTTAAACATTTTCCCGGGTATAACGATAGCTAAGTATTGATCAGAAGCTATAATGTTCAACCCTAAACAACTGATTACCGTCGTTGCAAATAATCCAAAAGCTGATGATGCTACAGAAAGCAATACTTTAGTAATTTTAGCCAAAGCACCAATAGCATCCATAATGCCTCCAAATACCATGGCGGCAATAATCAATAATATGGTCCATATCATCCCATTTATTCCACCAGAGGAGAAAAGTTCATTTAGTTTTTCATTGTCTGTTTGAATTTGAGTGTCTGTTAAAATCGAGGTGGTTACTGCGTCTATTTTTGAATTGTCTAAATTATTTAAAACCTCAGGTTGAAAAACAAAAGCAAAAATCATTGCCATTACAACACCTGCTCCCAATGCTATTAGTGGTTTTGTTTTTAATAAAACTAAGGCTACTACGGTTAGAGGAACTAAAAACAACCAAGGCGTGATATTAAATGTAGTATCAATAGATTTTAATAACATACTTACATCTGCGGTTCCAGATGTTTCAATGGTAGCACTTAATATTCCAAACACAATTAATGTTATCAAAATAGTAGGTACTGTCGTAAAAGCCATATACTTGATGTGCGTAAACAAATCGGTGCCAGCAAGTGCAGGTGCTAAATTTGTGGTATCGCTTAACGGCGACATTTTATCACCAAAATAAGCTCCGGAAATTACTGCTCCAGCAATCATTCCTGGGTCTATCCCTAAAGCAGTTCCTATACCTATTAAAGCGATGCCAACCGTAGCAGAAGTGGTCCATGAACTACCTGTGGCTATTGAAATTATAGCACAAATTATCACAGAAGCAGGTAAAAATATACTGGGACTTAACACTTGTAAGCCATAATAGACCATGGCAGGAATAACACCGCTAATTAACCAGGTACCAGCTAATGCCCCTACTAAAACCAATATAAGAATTGGTATAAAGGTAGTTTTTAAGTTTTCCCATATTTCCATAAGCATGCACTTGACAGTCGCCTTATTAAAAAAGCCGACGATTGCTGCAATAACTCCACCTATTAGAAGAATAAATTGGTTGGAGTAGTCTCCTAACATCACACCGTCAGCAAAAAATATATTATAAGATAATAGAGCCATTAAAAGAATTACAGGAATGAGCGCTTCCCATATGTTTAATTCTCTATTCTCAATTATTTTTTCGTCTTCGTGATTGCTGTTTTGACTTTCCATAAGTGCATTTGGTGAACTGTAATGTTACGATTTTGTAAAGTGTGTTGCAAACTGGATCTTAAATCGATTTATATTTTTGGATCAGTTGTTTTTCGTAACCTAGCTTTCGCGAAAGCGCAACCAACACAGATAATAAGGGTTTAAGGAATCTAAAGAGAACATGATCTACTTGAGTGTCTCCCCAATGAAGTAGCAAAATGGCATGAAATGGATTGTAAGGGATCTGGTTCTTTCCAAAGGTCTTTCCATCGCTCACTAATCCAAAGAGTACCGCCATAAAGTTTTCAAAACGAGGTTGTCCAGGTTCTAATTTTGCTCTAAAAGTGATGGGATGCTCCCCTGGATTGTAAAAACGATGCGCATCAAGTAAGGGTACTTTAAAGCTTTCATCAGGTGATAAAAAGAGCTCTTTACCTAGGTAATGTACTCTTAAAATCCCTTCTTGGGGATAAAAATCTTCTGTAAACTGCTCATGAAAATGGATCGGATTTCCTCCACCAGGTTGTAATTCCACTTCAATTAAGGTGTAAGCCCCGTTAGTTGTAGCGCTAGTTTTAAGAATAGTGGCTTTTTCTTTAGTAATCGGGTTGATATAAACTTGTGGCATAGTACCAATTAAATTTAAAATGTGCTTTAAACCAAAGGTAATTCCTGAGTATGTAATTCCTTAATAAACGGATAATAAATAGTGATCAATATACTAAGATATACAGGAGTCATCCTATTACATTTGTATTTCAAAGTTTTACAATTATGTCAGAAAATATAGAAAGAATAAAATGTTTGATTATTGGTTCAGGACCTGCTGGATATACAGCTGCTATTTATGCCGCTCGTGCAGATATGAAACCAGTGATGTACACAGGAATGGAGCCAGGCGGACAATTGACCACAACTACAGAAGTGGACAATTTTCCAGGGTATCCAGATGGAGTTGATGGGCCTACAATGATGGTTCATTTACAGAAACAAGCAGAGCGTTTTGGTACTCAAGTGCGCATAGGGATGGTTACTGAAGTACATCTTGCTAAAGAAGTAGGCGGGATACACTCAGCAATTGTAGATGGAAAGACCAAGATAGAAGCCAATACGATAATTATTTCCACAGGAGCAACTGCAAAATATTTAAACATACCTAGTGAGCAAAGATTGCGAGGTGGTGGAGTAAGTGCTTGTGCCGTTTGTGATGGTTTCTTTTATAAAAATCAAGATGTAGCTATAGTAGGAGCAGGAGATACTGCTGCAGAAGAAGCTTCGTACCTAGCTAATATTTGTAAAAGTGTTACCATGCTAGTGCGCAAAGATTACATGCGTGCCTCAAAAGCGATGCAACACAGAGTACATGGTTTAAAGAATATTAAAGTATTGTACAACTCTGAGGTAGATGAAGTTTTAGGAGAAAGCGTAGTGGAAGGTTTGCGTATTGTAAACAATCAAACGCATGTAAAACATGAGATTGATATCACAGGAATGTTTATTGCTATAGGTCATAAGCCTAATACAGATGTTTTTAAAGGTCAATTAGATATGGATGCAGATGGCTATTTGAAAACGGTTTCAGGTTCTACTAAAACAAATCTTCCAGGTGTTTTTGCTTCTGGAGATGTACAAGATAAAATATACAGACAAGCGGTCACCGCCGCAGGAACGGGTTGTATGGCCGCTCTAGATTCTGAGCGCTACCTAGCAGAAATAGGAATCGTGGAAGAAGTTAAAGCTGGAGACTACAGTATGAAGTAATTATTAAAAGAGCATTTCAAAAATACACACGAAAGATGTAGCTTTTATTAATGATTGTAATATTGAAAAGTAAAAACCCTTAATGAAAACTCTGTTTTCATTAAGGGTTTTCTTTACATACGATCTTTTATCTCTGCTCTTTTTTTAAAACTGCCTTTCCAGTAAAAAGATTCAAATCTATTTCGGGTGTGTTGTACAGAGATACTTTTGCATCATCCTTAGCTTCTAGACTTAAATTGTTTTTTACATTAACCTCTGCAGTAGCATTGTTGTTTATTTTTAATTCGAGAATATCAAAAATTAAGTTGGTCCCTTCGATAGTAGCTTTATCACTCAGCATCAATTGACCTTTTTTAATATCTCCTTCTATTCTAGCATTGACGCGATCTTTCATATCTAACGCCAGACTGTCGTATCTGATTAATGCTTTTATTGCGGCGTTATCTTTAAGATTGATAACTGCTTTATGACCACTCAGGTTCAATTCGGCTTTAGTGCTTTTTCCTGCGTTCAGAGTCAGTCGTTCTATGCTAGCGGTTAAAAAAACTTCTGCATCTTCTTCTATATTCAATTCTAGTTCTTCAAAAACCAGACTGGTTAAAGAAGAAAGCTCTGCATGATCAGTAACGGTGATCGTTTTTAATTCGGATCCATATACAATTCGAAATCTCATTTCCTTTTTAGAGCGTATGGTGGCACTAGTGGTGACTACTAGTTTCCCATCTATCACACTTGCATCGAGGTGTTGGTGTAGGTTAGAGTCTGTGGTGATTTCTACTTGTGGAGCAGCGCCAGCAACGATCTGGATTTCATAGTCACTGTTTATTTCTAGAGTCTTAAAAGGTTCAACAGATCGTATCTCTGTGGTAACCTCGCGGTTTCCCTTTACGTTGATAAGGTCTTGTGCACTTACTATTGTAGTGGTTAATGCAATAACAAAGAGGACTATTTTTTTCATGGCAATCAATTAATTTTCAAATATAAACAAAAACCGCTCCAACATGAATTGGAGCGGCTATGAGTTCTACATCTCAATCACAAGGGTAGAACGTCAACTGAAAGCTGTTTCTAATACATATCGGTTTTTGTAACGGTCGCGCCGTCTATAGTTTTAGTTTTTGTAACCGTTACTTTGCCCACTCTTACGCCACCTAGTGTCAGCGGTTTTGTCACAGTCACTTTTTCATCATCCTCATCAGAATACTTCCATTTACCATCTGTAGTATTTGTAGAATCAAGGACTTTGTCGGTATCCACATCGTTAGAATTCTCAGAGCTATTGTCTTGATATTTTTTTTTCTCTTTCACAGGACAGTCTATACATACCGCTTTACCATTCTTAATTAGGTAGGTGTTATCCTTTTTTCTATCTAAATCGAGTACATCATCTGCTATCCATTTATAGTAATTTTGTTGAAATGTATTATTGAGTTTTGCCCTTGTACCTTCAGGCAAATAGATCGTTACATTTACCTCTTGCCCTAATAATCCAGAGCCTTTTGGAGCGATGATATAATTGGGTGCGATAAACGTAGAGTCTGTAACTTCATAATCATATACTAATGATTCAGCATGTAACTTTGCAGTTTCAAAAGAGCCTCCTTTTGCTTTAAAGTTGAGATTTACATGAGCTAGACTATCCCTGCTTACTGCAATGGCAACATGAACTTGATTGATTCTAATGGCTTTTTCCCCCTTGTAATCAATGACTTTAATCCCGTTTTTATTGACATAAATCTGGTTCCCTAGATCTCTGTCCTTTAATAATTGCAAGTTGAATACCTTGTTTTTATCTATCTCAAATTCATTTACCTCAATTACATTACCGTCAAAGGCTTGACTAGCGGCTATTCTCGCAACAGATACACTAAGAACTATAACCGATATAATCCATAGAACAATCAAAACAATTTTTGTAGGCATACCGATAGGTTTCAAACTGCTAACTAATAATTTCAAACCTAGAATAGCTAGTATCAATAAAGGAATTCCTACGGCTATAATTACGGCAGTAAGTAATATCCAAGATGCTTCCTGTTGAGGAACAACGAGATCAAAGAAGTGAATGAGAGGCTGTCCATCTACATTTACAAAGCTTGCTGTTACCAAAGAAACTATTAATCCTATAAGGGAAGTAGTGGCAGCTAAGAAAACAACAAGCCCTATTATTTTAACCAAGGCTCTTAAAAACCCTTTGATCAATCTTCCTAAAAAGCTAAAGAATCTAATCGATCCACGTTTTCCCTTTTGACCTACGATATGGTGGCTGGCGTCGGTCTGCCCGTCAACCACAGGCTCAAAACCCTGCTTAAAATTCTCTTCAATATTTGATATGTTCACTTCTTTTCCCATCATGGTAAGACGCTGGTTGGTAGTCACCGCATCGGGCACAAGAATCCAAAGTAAAATATATAAAGGTATCACCCAGCCCCAACTTATCAAGACCGCAATAACCAAAATTACACGCACCCAGACAGCTTCTATTCCTAAATAGTAACCGATCCCGCCAGAAACACCACCTACATAACCGCTTTGTGTGTCTCTAAAGAGTTGTTTGTTTTTGCCGGTATTCTTGTGTTTTCTCTGAGAAGTTTGCTCTTCAAAAATTTCTTCGTCCACCTCATAATCTTCGGGTTGCCCCATAATATTAATGACTTCCTCAACATGAGTGATGGAAATGACTTGCATTTCATTGGCTCTTTTTTCAAGAAAAAGCTCTGCAATGCGCGATTCTATATCGGTCATTATTTCGTCTGCACCGCTAGTACCGGCAAATGATTTACGTACTGCAGCGAGATAACGTTGCAGTCGTTGAAAGGCATCTTCATCTATATGGAAGAACAGCCCAGCGAGGTTTATATTGATGGTCTTGTTCATGATTTTGTTGTTTTTGATTTGGTCACTAAATTAACAGCATTTTTGAGATCGTCCCATGTTGTGGTGAGTTCTGTCAGGAAAATTTTACCTGTTTCGGTAAGTCCGTAATACTTACGTGGTGGTCCACCGGTACTTTCTTCCCAACGGTAATTGAGCAGCCCAGCATTTTTAAGTCTAGTTAGTAACGGGTAAATGGTTCCTTCTACCACCAGCATTTTAGCATCTTTTAAGGTACTCAGAATCTCTGCCACGTAGGCATCTTCTTCCTTTAGGATGGATAGAATGCAGTACTCTAGTACGCCTTTACGCATCTGCGCTTTTGTGTTTTCTATCTTCATATTATTTTTTATTAGATCCTTCCACCTCTTCATGATGAGGTATAAAATGAATCGTTATAGGGTAATCATAATCTTCACCATCATGTGCTTTTATAGCGGCTTTTATAGTGCAAACCAGGTCGATAACGCCTAGGATAAGTATCGCTGTACCACATATAATACCGCTAGCTATAATCGTACTAAAAATTCCCATATCATTCCAAAAGGGAAAATTAGTACCGTGATCCATCGCTTCCCAAAGACTTGGGCCGCCAGAAATCATGGACCCTATAATTACACCACCACCTATAAAAGCCAGTACAATGGTATACAGCGTGATGCTGATTTGAAAGTTGATGGCTTGTTTTCCATGTCGGTCTATAAAATCAGATTTTTTAGAATTGATCATCCATAAAAGAATGGGCAAAACAAAATTCCCTAAAGGAAAGAGCCATTTACCGAAGGTGAGTAAATGAATACCTGTAGCGATATTATTGTGGTTGTTTTGATTTGTTGAATCCATAGCCTATTATTTTCTTATGCAAATATATGGTTAAAAGATAGTATTATGCAATACAAAGTACTAAATATTTTATTTATCAGTTTGATTGTGATAGTTTCACTTTCGCGAAAGTGTTATTAATACAAGCCTTTTCATTACTTTTGTATACCTAAAATAATTTTAAAATTAAATAGTGAATTTATGATCACACCTCAAAAAATCAATACTTTTACCTTTTTAAAGCTACCGAGTTGTTGGTGGGCAGGTGTGAGATGTCAAGAAATTGATACAGAAAATTGTACCGTAAGTGTGCAACACAAATGGTTCAATCAAAATCCATTTAAGAGCATGTATTTTGCCGTACAAGCTATGGCAGCCGAGCTGTCTACTGGAGCTTTGGTTATGTCTTATATACAAAAAAGTGAGGCTAAAGTTTCTATGCTCGTAGCAAACAACAAAGCCACTTTTACTAAGAAAGCAACTGGACGCATCACTTTTAAATGTCATGATGGTCTTGCTATCAAAGAAGCCATAAAGAAAACAGTAGCCACAGGAGAAGGGCAAACCCTGTGGATGACCTCACAAGGAATCAATCAAAAAGGCATTCAAGTAAGTGAGTTTCAATTTGAATGGACAGTGAAGAAGAAATAGTTTACCGTTTCAATTTCTAGCAGGTAGGTTGGTTTTGTGCTGCGTACTAAATGTTATTAAGTAGTGCAATTCCAGAAAATCTGGTTCGAGATTTATAATGGAATACAATTGTTAATTCCAGATTTGTCAGGGATCAGCTTTTGCTATTTCAATGTTAGTTGGTACGTTCTTAAATACGAGTTGAAATCTCTAGTACTTTCCCCTTTGGGGAAATGTATGACCTTTTCTGAGCTGCTTTAGAACTGAGTACAATGCGGCTTGCTTAATATTTTCTTAGAGTTGGGAAAGGGTAGTTTTTATTCTTAGCATTCATCAAAAAGGGTGAGATAGTACTCACAATATGTTTATTTTTATAATTCTAAAACCTTACTAAACTGGCAATCTCTAGATTAGGGATAAAGCGCAAAAACATTGAGGTTTTTTTATGTTGAATTTATAAATAATTATGATTCTAGTGACTAATTTCACTCTATGAAAGCAGCTTTCCAGAAATACGTTTTAGAATTCAAGCAACCTGCGGGAACATCTCGTGGCGTTTTGAAAACTAAAAACACTTGGTTTTTAATGATAGATACAGGTGAAAAGAAAGGAGTAGGAGAAGTGAATATGTTTCAAGGCCTTTCTATAGATGACCGGCCAGACTTTGAAGAAAAATTGCAATGGACTTGCGACCACATCAATTTGCCACCTGCAGAGATGATGGGAGCATTGCAACAATGGCCTTCTATTTTATTGGGCTATGAAATGGCGATCAAGTCGTTGCAGTCCAGTGATCCTTTTACTTTGTTTCCTTCCATGTTTACAGAAGGACAAGACGCTATTTCCATCAACGGACTGGTGTGGATGGGAAATCATGATTTTATGATACAACAGTTGGAAGAAAAACTCGCTTCTGGATTCCATTGTATTAAAATGAAAATAGGAGCTATTGATTTTGAGGCAGAAATGGGTTTGTTGAAATTAATACGTTCCCGCTTTCGCGAAAGCGAGATCACTATAAGAGTAGACGCAAATGGTGCTTTTACGCCACAAAATGCGTTGCAAAAACTAGAAGAAATTTCAAAATATCAAGTCCACAGCATAGAACAACCTATTCAACAAGGTCAGTGGCAAGAAATGGCGCGACTTTGTGAGCAAACGCCCCTTGATATCGCTCTTGATGAAGAATTAATAGGTCTTTACGACAGCAAAGAAAAAACACAATGCTTGGATACCATTAAGCCACAATACATTATTTTAAAACCTGCTTTAATAGGTGGTTTTCAAAGCAGCAGAGAATGGATCAATCTGGCGACTGAAAAAAATATAAACTGGTGGATTACTAGTGCGCTAGAATCTAACGTAGGTCTTAACGCAATTGCACAATTTACTTATACGCTGGGTAATAAAATGCCACAAGGTCTGGGAACAGGATCGCTTTATACCAATAATATAGAAGCTCCATTAGAGATTAAAAAAGGTCATTTATGGTGTAACACATCCACCAGCTGGAATACTAATGATTTAAAATTATAGATATGTTTATTAAAAGAGGCGCTAACGGATTTCACGATACATGGAAGTGGGTCATAGGAGCCATAGTTATTTTTCTAGGATGCCAGTTGTTTGGAGCTTTACCGTTTACTATTGCTGTATTTTACAAACAAATCTCAGCAAATGGGGTGGACGCATTAGCATCGATGGATGAATCTACATTAATGACTACTTTTTCTAAAAACATCACTTTTTTCTTATTGATGTTCAGTTTCGTGGTAGGAACTTTAACCTGGTGGATCTGGATCAAATATATTCATAAATTATCTTGGACAGAAACGACTACTTCGCGTGCAGCATTTGATTGGAATAGAGCCTTTTTTGCCTTTGGAGTGGTAGGTCTTGTTTCTTTTATAACGACGGTGCTAGGGTATTATTTAGAACCAGAAATTTATATATGGAATTTTGATGCTACTAATTTTGCTTTACTTGCTGTGATTGCTATCGTTTTAGTTCCTATTCAAACCACTTGGGAAGAGTTGCTTTTTAGAAGTTATGCGATGCAAGGTTTAGGAATTATTGCTGGTAATAGAGCGGTTCCATATATCATTACCTCGTTGGTTTTTGGGATGATGCATATTTTTAATCCAGAGATTGCAAAAATGGGTTACATAGTGATGATATGGTATATAGGAACTGGTTTTTTACTGGGAACATTTACATTAATGGATGAAGGAACTGAACTTGCAATAGGTTTTCATGCGGCAAATAATCTTTTTATAGCCTTATTAGTAACCGCCGATTGGACTGCTTTCCAAACAGATTCTTTATTGATAGATACCTCAGACCCAACAGCAGACTGGACCACATTCATACCTATGTTGATATATTATCCAGCGCTGATATTGTTATTTGCTAAAAAATACAAATGGAACAATTGGAGTCAAAAATTGTTCGGTAAAATAGATGTCCCAGTTTTAAACAATACTTATGATCCCCAAAATACATCCAGCTTTTAAATTAAACGGTCATTCCTTAAATCAGGAAGGTGTCATGATTGTTGCCTACAGTTATATAAAAGAAGGTGAAGAATGGGAAATACAAATAGGTGATTTTCTTCTTAGCTGGTTAGATAACTTTGATGTAGTTACTGTTAAAACCAGTGGTTCTACAGGTATTCCCAAAGACTACAAACTCGATAAACAGCACATGATCAACAGTGCTGTGATGACAGGAAAACGTTTTAACATAGACGTAGAGAAAAACGTACTTTGCTGCTTACCGTTGAGTTACATCGCTGGAAAGATGATGTTAGTGCGTGCGATGACATTAGGATGGCACCTCGACTTAGTAGAACCGAGTACGATGCCACTCAAAAAATCCGAAAAGTGTTATGACTTTACAGCCATGTCGCCTTTGCAAGTGTCTAAGTCTTTAGAACATCTACATAAGATAAGAAAAGTCATTATAGGTGGCGGCGCAGTTTCTCAAAAGCTTGTTGAGAATTTGCAAGGAAAACAAACCCGTGCTTATCATACGTATGGAATGACAGAAACGGCTTCTCATATAGCGGTAAGGGAATTAAACCCTACGTATGAAGAGAGTTATACGGTATTGGAAAATGTCACGATCCATAAAGATTCAGAAGGGAAATTAGTAGTTCATGCGCCAGAACTTACTAGAGCTTCCTTGACCACAAATGATGTAGTCGAATTAATCGGTTCTAATCAATTCAAAATATTGGGTAGGGTAGATGATGTAATCAATACGGGCTCTGTAAAAGTTCATCCTGCTCAAGTGGAAGAAAAATTATCTCATTATATCTCGGATTCCTTTTTTATATCAGGAGAAACAGATGAGGAATTGGGTCAAAAAGTAATTTTAATCATTGAGGGAAAAGAAAGAAATGTGCAAGCTGCTTTTAAAAGACTGGCAAAATTTGAAGTGCCTAAAAAGATTCACTTTGTTGATAAATTTGCATTAACACATACTGGTAAAATGGATAAGCGAGTGATTTTAGAAAATTTATTCTCTGATCATCGATAAAAGGTAAGGCGCTGTATCGGTTTTCAAAGATCGATGACCAGTTGAAAGTTCAAGTTTAGTAGCTTATTTTAAGTAACAGAAGGGTTATAAAGAAAAAAAAATGCGACTGTAAACTACTTATTTATTTTATTAGCAATTAAATCAGTAGCCTGATCTAGCATGCGATACACGTTTTCAAAACCTTGAGAACCGCCATAATAAGGATCAGGTACATCTAGGTTTTCATTAGGGAATACTTCATCCATGATTCTAATTACCTTTTTTATCTCTTCTTTATTGCTAGCTATAGCAATAACTTCTAGATAGTTAGATCCATCCATTACATACAAATAGTCATAGACTTTAAAGTCTCTCTTTACCAACTTGCGGCTTTTTTGTTGAGAGATATCAATGCCGTTTTTATTTGCAACAGCAATGGATCTTTTATCAGGAGCCTGTCCTTTATGCCCACCACTTGTTCCTGCACTATCGACGTTGAATTTTGTAAAGTTAAGTTTTGATCTCATCAAGCCTTCAGCGAGTGGAGATCTACAAATATTCCCTAAACATATCATCAATATGTTTGTTTTCTCGTTCACTAATTGGAAAGTTTTTTACGCAGATCTTCCACATATTTATTGAATTGCTTATCAGTAGAAGCAAGGTTGTCAACAGTTTTACAAGCGTGGAGAACGGTAGCGTGATCACGTTTTCCTATTTGGGTCCCTATACTTGCCAAAGAGGCTTTAGTTAGTTTTTTAGAAAAATACATGGCAAGTTGTCTCGCTTGTACAATATGTCGTTTGCGCGTTTTTGATTGTAAAGTTTCTACATCCATAGAGAAATAATCACTAACTACTTGTTGGATTTGATCTATAGAGATTTCACGTTTTGTATTCTTAACGTAGTTTTCTACAATCTTACGAGCAAGCTCTATAGTAATGTCTTTACGGTTAAAAGAAGAATGAGCAATTAAAGAGATTATAGCCCCTTCTAATTCTCTAATGTTAGTTTTAATATTGTCTGCTAGATAATGAATAACATCATCATCCATCTCCACACCATCTCGGTATAGTTTATTTTTAATTATAGAAACACGAGTCTCATAATCTGGATGATTCAACTCTGCACTAAGTCCCCATTTGAATCGAGAAAGAAGTCGTTGTTCAATATCCTGCATATCTACAGGTTTCTTATCACTGGTTAGAATTACCTGTTTGCCATTTTGATGCAAGTGATTAAATATGTGGAAGAATACATCTTGTGTACTGGCCTTACCGGCAAAAAACTGGATGTCATCCACTATAAGTACGTCCACAATTTGATAGAAATGAATAAAATCATTTCTATTATTCTTACGTACCGACTCTATATACTGTTGCGTAAACTTTTCTGCGCTGATATAAAGGACTGTTTTATCAGGGTAGTTTTCCTTAATTCCTACACCTATAGCGTGGGCAAGGTGTGTTTTACCTAATCCTACACCACCAAAAATGAGTAGTGGATTAAAAGACGTACCTCCAGGTTTGTTAGCAACTGCCATTCCAGCACTACGTGCTAATCGATTTGAATCTCCTTCTAGAAAGGTTTCAAAGTTATAAGAAGGATTCAATTGGGACTCAATTTTCACATTTCTTATACCAGGAATTATAAATGGGTTCTTAAGCTCTGGACTTTTACTTCTCACTGGAGAATCTACCGACTGCGAGTTGTTAATAGAACGATTGCTGCTAGGTATTTTCTCTGTGAAGGCTTCCATGCCTTTCGTAGGGTTTTCCATTCTGATGGCATATATCAATTTTGCTCCTTCCCCTAATTCACGGGTTAGCGCGGCTTTTAATAGTTTGATATAATGTTCTTCTAGCCATTCATAAAAAAAACGGCTAGGCACTTGAATACTTAGAGCAGTATCAGTTAGCTTTACAGGTTTAATAGGTGCAAACCAGGTTTTGTAAGCTTGCGGTGCAATGTTATCTTTTATGAAAGCGAGACAATTGTCCCATACCGATTCTGAAGTCAGTGCCATAAAGGTTGTTTTTTGTGTTAGAGTTGGGTCGATTTATAATTTGAAATTACAAAGGGATCTTGTCATTTTTATAGAGGACAAATATGTGTATAAAAAACCTTAAAAAAAATTTATTTTAGGTTTGATTTCTGAAAAAAAAGTTGCATAACTTTACTTTTTCAAGCCTAGCTAAAAATAATAAATAATTATGTTACCAGTCATTATAAATATAAATCCCAGATATTCAGAAACTGATCAAATGGGAATTATTCATCATGCTAACTATTTGATCTACCTAGAACAAGCGAGGTTAGAATGGTTAGAGCAATTGGGTTTCTCATATGTTAAAATGGAAAAGGATGGTATCCTTCTACCCGTGTATAATATCGATATTACCTATAAAAAACCGATTAGATTAGGTGATAAAATTTCTGTAAGAATTAAGCTCAAATCTCTCCCTACTACAAAGGTTGTTTTTGATTATGAAATAGTTAATCAAAGGGATCAAATCTGTACTATTTGTGAGCTGACTTTAGTTTTTACAAACGCTAAAAGTTTTAGACCTATCAAGCCAACGGCAGAATTTTTATCTGCATGTCAACAATTATTTTAACTTAGGATATCTAATATATCCGCTTTTCTAACTATAAAATTTAACAAATATTCTCTATAAATATGCTTCAAGAACTTTTTTCTGACTTAAAACACGAACTAAGAGGTGCGCTTCATAAAAAGAAGCATCCTTTTAAATATGTGACTTTATCAACCGTTGATGAACAAATGGCACCGCGATCACGAACCGTAGTGTTGAGAGAAGTTTCAGAGTCTTTAGAATGTATTGTCTTTACAGATGCTCGATCTGAGAAAGCAGTTCACCTCGAGGCAAATAATAAAGCGTGCATTCTCGCTTATCATCCCAAGAAATTGATGCAATTGAGGCTTGATGGCGAGTTAGTAATCATGGAAGATCTATTAGAAATTAAAAGATTGTTTCAAAAAGTCTCAGAAAACGCGATTAAGGATTATACCACCACAGTGCCACCTGGCAGTATTATCGATAGTCCAGATCACGTTAATTATGTTACTAGAAAAGAAAATAATTTTTTAGCTCTAAAATTTATTCCTCATTCTGTTGAGTATCTAAGACTCAAAAGGCCTAACCATTTGCGTGCTATTTTTAACATTGAAAACGATTGGAAAGGCGAGTGGTTAGTTCCCTAATCGGGTATTTTTGAAGTTATGGGATACATTGTATGTATTGTTTCAAAAATCTCTTGTTGCTTGGATACTGGAACCGCTATAGTTATGATACAGGTGGTAGTTAATTCTTGAAGAATAATCTTAAAGTTGTTTTCATCTATATAGCGCATTACTTGACTCATTTGTGGATATTCAAAATGCATCTCTACATTTGCTGTAATCGTTTTTGTAATTATGTTTGCATCGGTTAGGGCTAGTTTTGCAGTCTCACGATAAGCAGAAATCAAACCACCAATTCCTAATTTTGTACCACCGAAGATTCTCGAGACCACTATAAGAACATCACTAAGTTCATGAGCGAGAATCTGACCTAAAATAGGATCTCCAGCGCTGTGACTAGGTTCTCCATCATCATTTGCCCTATAATTATCGTTTCCTGCACCTAATTTCCATGCATAACAGTGGTGTCCCGCTTTAGAATGTGCACTGCGCAATGGAGCAATAAGATCGTTTACTTCTTCAGAACTGCTTATGGGGAAGGCATAACCATAGAATTTACTTCCACGATCTTTATATAGGATTTCGTTTGTTGGTGTTGCGATGGTTTTGTACGAGTCAGTCAATTATAAAATTATGTTAAAGAAAATTTAATAGCATGTAAAAGTGATGGCTTGATATAATTTAGCAAAATAATCATAAAACTTCATCATGAAAAAGTTCTTCACCTTATTATTTTTGGTAACGACGTTAATCGCTTGTGAAACAGAGTCTTTAGACCCTAGTCTTAACACTGGAGCAACAGATGGTAATGGATCTGGTGGAGGGAATGTTACCGCCTCTATAGTTGGTGACTGGCTGTATACAGATGTGGTAACCACCACGACAACAACAACTACTTTAATGGGTAACACAGTTAGTTTTGTTGGTCTTGTTGAATTTGTAAGTTCAGATGCGCTGCTGTCGTTTAATGCTGATGGAACGTATACGGTTACTGGAGATTTAACTTTTGAGTCATTTGTTGATGGAGTCTCTTTTGGGAATCAAACCAGCGCGCTTAACGATGCTGGAACTTATCTAATAACCGGAGATGTTTTAGAATTTATGAGTACTACGACTGGTGCTTCGTCTCCATTTGCTGCAGACGATACAGAGATCATAATCGACACACTTGATGCTGCTGATTTAGTTTTTGATATAACCGGTTCCACAACTCAAGATGCTGGTGGAGGTACTATAGTCATAGATATAGATGGTTCAGCCGACTTTGAAAGACAATAAAACTGGTGGATTTTAATTAAATTTTTCTCTTTATCTAGAAACTTTTTTTATCTCAGGTTCGTGCCCTGAGTTGCCCCATGGTAATTTTATATCTTTAAAATAAAATTAAAAAGCGATCATAAGAATAGCTGCAATGGCTGCTACAATTCCTATATAATTTTTAGGAATCAGTTTTTCCTTGAAGAGTAAAATTCCTAATAACGAAGTAAAAAGTACGGTTCCTACGTGGTTGATAGGATAAACCACACTACTTTCCATACCATTTTTAAGTGTTTTAATAATGAAATATATGGAATAGTAATTAGGTATTCCTAAAATAATTCCAGCGGTTATAGATCTTAAATTTATAAAACGTTTTTGCGTTGCTTCATAAATAAGAACTACAACACCGATTGCAAATGCCATTACAAAGCAAATGGCGCTAAATAAAGATTCGTCTCCGCTGGAAACGTGGGTGATCTCTGCATATTTAATTGTTGTGTCTATAATGCCACTTCCTAGAAATAAAATCAGGGGGAATAGCAGTGAGCTCTTCTTGAATTTCAGACCTTCTTTTGATTTTACAGAAGTTAGGTAGACTGATATTAAAGCAAGAAGAATACCGGCAATCTTCATCCAACTTATAGATTCTTCGTACAACCAAAGACCTGCAATTACTGGAATAACTAGTGACATTTTACCAGCTACAGCAGCAACAGACAAGCCATTTCTTTGACTGGTCAGAGCCATGACATTAAATATAAATATAAATAAAGTACCTAAAAATAGAGCATAGAACAACCAGTCTGCACTTATGATTTGTTCTACATCAGGTACTCGTCCATAAGCTACAAATCCAGTAGCACAGGCAACGATATAATTAATGATGATAGCGTGAAGTGTATGGACCTTAAAAACCTCAAAATACTTAAAAATCACATAAAGAAGACTTGATGTGGTAATGCTTAAAATCAGCCAAATCATATATTCCTATATATTTTCAAAACATCATTTTTGATGTTTTTGCGTTCTTTGATCTGGTAATTCCCATTCAAAATAGGTGCCTTTAAGCCTTGATAAAATAAAATTTCAGTTCCCATAAATTGGTAGGTCTCATCCCATTTTTGTACATCGATAAAAGCCTGAATAGTGGTGAAACCACCTTCTATAATCACAGATTGAATTCCGTTTTTATAAAGTTCTTTTAGAATTCCCTCTACATCAGTTGATGTATGGTTTAGTTTTATAGTGGGAGCAGTGCTGTCCATAACTCTAAAATCAGCAGTGATGCTATTTTTTGAATCCATTACAACACGTATAGGGTGAGTTCCTTTCCACTCGCGGCACGTAAGCGATGGGTTGTCGTCTAACACGGTTTTGGTACCTACGAGAATGGAATTCTCTTCGGCTCTTAATCGGTGCGAGAGTTGTCTGGAATATGGAGTAGTGATCCATACTGGTTTTTGTTCTTCTTTTTGACCGGGCGCTATAAAGCCATCGCTAGTTTCGGCCCATTTTAATATTATATACGGACGTTGTTCTTTATGGAACGTAAAGAAACGTTTATTCAATTCGTTGCATTGCTTTTCTAAAACGCCTACAATTACTTCGATTCCAGCTTTCTTTAATAAAGCAACACCTTTTCCAGCTACTTTTTCATGTGGATCTAGCGTTCCTACAACTACTTTTTTAAAGCCCTTTTTAATGATTAAGGATGCACAAGGTGGTGTTTTTCCCGTGTGGGAACATGGCTCTAAGTTGACATATAATACCGCTTTCGCGAAAGCGGACTCCTCACAACCTTTTTTCTCAGCATCTAGTACTGCATTTACTTCAGCATGTGGCTCTCCAGCTTTTCTATGCCATCCCTCTCCTAGAATACCTCCTGCATCAGAAACAATGACACTTCCCACTAGGGGATTAGGATAGGTAGTGCCCAAGCCGTTTTGTGCCAGTTGCAAACAACGCTGCATGTAGTTCTCTTGTGTAGTCATTTATTGCAAAGGTACGGACGAATTAAAATCAAAATCAAATTAAAATCAAAAACAAGTTTTGAGCTTGTGAGTCTCTGGGTTTATTTTACATTTTATTACAATTGAATGCTATTTATTGAGAATCGATATATTGTAAACACGCTGCTCGAAGTATACTAAGAGTCATGACTGAGGCTCTCGAAGCCCACAGTTTAAAATCAAAATAAAACTCAATCACAATAGTAGTTAAGGTGCAGTGTGTAAGGACTACATAACGGCTCTGCCAAAAATTAAACCACAATAAAACATATATTTTGGAGCGTTAGTCGAATGCTACCTCGAAGTAATAATGATCAAATTTGTTCAAATAACAGTAAGGTTACATTAATATCCATCCAAAATGGCAGTTGGAGCGATGGTCTGAAATGATTACCGAAGTTCCTGACTTTTTGTCAAGCAAAAACTCATTTTTTAATTGCGATAATTTAGATTTGCAGTATGGAAATCCGTAAAATAGTGCCACAAGATAATCAAACTATTAAGGAGGTTATACAGGCGTCCATTTTAGAGCATGGTGCTCCTAAAATAGGAACAGCCTACAGTGATGCTGCAACTCAAGCTATGTACAAGCACTATCAAAAACCACGCAGGACATATTATGTCTTAGAAGTGGATGGTGTCGTACTCGGTGGTGCTGGTGTTGCTCCACTTGATAATTATGAGGGTAATGTGAGCGAGCTTCAAAAGATGTATTTCAAACCAGAAGCGCGCGGTAAAGGATACGGAAAGAAAATGATGCAGGTTTGTCTGGAACGTGCTGCCCAATTAGGTTTTGAAAGCATCTATCTAGAAACCATGGATAATATGCACGAGGCACAAGGCTTGTATAAAAACGTAGGTTTTGAATTGCTCGAGTCACCATTAGGAAATACTGGTCATTTCTCGTGTCCCGTGCAGATGCTTAAAACTTTTTAACTTACATGAAGAACCGAGATACTCAAAACCCTGATGTTGTCAATAAATGTCTGGTGGAGCCGCAGTCGAGAGTTATCTTTAGTTTAGAAATCTATTATTTAAATGTAAAGGGAAATAATGGAAATTATCTTTAGAATATTCTTTTGGCCTTTGATGAAGGTGTTTTCTTTTTTTGGAGCTCCTACCTATTTAGCATTCAAGTGCCGCATATAAATCTTTTTTTTTACGTTTCTTGTTCGTTAAAAAAATAATTCCGTAGCCAGGCTATGCCATATTTTTTTGCCTCAATAAACATAAAAACAATTCAATTTATTTATACGCCATTTAAAAACTAAATTGGTATTACTCGATATCGGTGTTTCAACAAAAGAAGGAATAGATCAAAATAACACACCGCATGGTACAGATGGTTTGCCTAAAAATAATGTTAATGATAAGTAATGAGTTGCAGTTAATTAGTCAGGTAGATATTGAACAAGCTCAAAATAGGAGAGTGCGGTGGTTGAAGTCTGAGTCTCAGCTTTTAGTTGCTGTTGAACTTTATCAAAATCAAGAGCTCCTTATCTTCCGTCCCTGATAATAGGTTAAGATACATTTTTGGGATGGGGAAGGAGTGTAAAATGGAGTTTATGGAAATTTGGTCAGAAAGGTTGGAAAATGCTTTTACCTTTGCCTAATGACTCTAAACCAATTCAAAACTCTTTATCAAGAACAACTGGCGCCGCTCTACCCAGAAAACGAAATTTATAGCATTCTACAAATAGTCTGTGAAGATCTATTGAACTGGTCACGCTCTGATTTTATGATGAATGATAGAGAAGAAATGAATCACCTTCAAGGAGAGGTTCTTCACAAGTCATTGAGAGAATTACGCACTTCAAGACCGGTTCAATACATTACTGGTAAAGCACATTTTTACGGTCATGAGTTTGCGGTAAATGAGCATACTTTAATTCCGCGTCAGGAAACAGAAGAGTTAGTTCATATGATTATTAAAAATCATAAGTCAGAAACCTACCTCAATATCATTGATATAGGAACAGGAACTGGTTGTATAGGTTTATCCCTTAAAGACGCAATACCCAGCTGTAGTCTTACATTGCTGGATGTTTCTAAAAAAGCGTTAGAAACGGCACAATCAAATGCCAGCCACTTAAAAACTCCTGTAAAAGCCATCTTAAAAGATGTATTGAATTTAAAGGAGTTACCAGAAAAGTATGATATTATCGTTAGCAACCCACCATACGTTAGGAATTTAGAGAAACAGGAGATTCATGATAACGTACTCAAGAACGAGCCTCATATAGCCTTGTTTGTAGACGACAGCAATGCATTGATCTTTTATCGCAAGATTCTAGAGCTGGCTCAAAACTCCTTAAGACCAAAAGGAATTTTATACTTTGAAATCAACCAATACTTGTCTGAAGAGATGAAAGTACTCGCTACAGAGTTAGGTTTTGAATCTGAAGTTTTTAAAGACTTGAATGGTAATTATAGAATGATGAAGTGCGCGAGAATTTGAATTGGAACTCCGACTAGAACTTCAATATCGATTAGAGAATATCGAAATCTTAAATCAAATGCATTCAACCCTAAATCCTTTCCGCTGAAAGGGATTTAGGGTTGGCTTTCATACCAAATGGATTTCCAAAGGATTGATTGTAAATTTGAAATATATTTTTTTTATCTGGAATCTACTTTGAATCTGGATCTAAATCAAAACGGAGAATACTAAGTGGATGCTGAACAAATTTGCGTCTTAACTTTTATAAAGGCGATGATCTGTCCACGCCAACTTTCCAGCAGGATAAATTAGTAAACGGAATTCTTTTTAGATAATTCGTCGTTCCAGAGTCCCAGAAAATTTGTGTGCAGTGTTTTTGAGCTTTTAACAGAGTTGATTCCATATTTATCAGGGATCTCTTTAATCAGTATTAGTGAATAACAGAACGTTGCTTTAGTTTCAGATGTATTTGGAATCCGTTATGGATCGAGATCATTGATCAACCCATTCAAGGTTTTATACTCAAACACGGGATCCATGCTGCTGTCTGTTTCAAAAATGAGAACCTTCTCCACATCAGGTTCTAAATTGAAGAAGTTATCTGTAAAATGCCCTTTTACATTACTATACAGAAAAGCATCTTTTACAAAAACATTAGATGTTAAACTAATTGTATATCCGTCTTTAGTTTTTGTGCTTTTCAATTGGATATCTTCTTTAGGCAATTCTAAGTCCTTTGGGCTTACCAATACATCAATTACTTGACTAGAGTCAAACTCTGTATATACATAAACTTTATCGAGGTCTATGTTATGATTTTTTAAATTGACCTGATGAAATGTATGGCTAGAATTCATTGCAGCAGTTCCTACAAAAGATTCTTTATATAATTCTTTGCCATAAAAGTCTTTGATCATCATCGTATAATCACTAGTGATGTCGCACAGATGGTCATTAACTATATAGCTGTATAATACACCATCGTTTACATAACTACTTATCAATACATTTTCAAAATCACGCTTGGCTTGATAATGCAAAGCTTTCCAATTTCCAAAATAATCAATACTGGACCAGCTCACTGCAGGCCAGCAATCGTTTAACTGCCAGTAAAGCGTTCCCATATTATAAGGTCTGGCGCGCCGGTGCGCATGGAAACCTTTTGACATTCCGTAGGCTTGTAATAGTTGACTTACATAGACGTAATCCTCATCGTATGTAGGGACTGGGAAATCGCGTTCCATATATTCTAGGATAAGTTCGTTACCGCGTTCGTGTTTTTGATGTGAGGCATAATCTTTAGAATGTATATCGATGCTTCCATCTTTATTGATGTAGCGTATCGCCTCATAAGAAGGATGTGCCTGAAAGCCAAATTCGCTCATAAATCGAGGTACATGTTCTTCAAAATGTTCAAACGCATAGCCATCATGCCATACACGCCAGTCGTGCGCATCGCCTTCAAATTCATAACGCGGATTCCCACGACCTAATTGAGGTGTGCTTTCCCAGTAAGGTTCTTTGGTGAGTTCGCTCACGTATTTAGGCATTGCAATTTGAAAAACAGAGCGGTAATCTTCCCAAATAAGATCACGTTCTGTTTGTGATCTTCCATTTTGCCAGCCCCAATTTTGCCAGGCTTCACTGGTTTCATTATTACCGCACCACAACGCAATACTGCTGTGATTGCGCAGTCTAGTGACTTGTTGGGTTATTTCGTTGGTTACGCTTTCGCGAAAGCGCGCATCACCAGGATACATAGCACAAGCAAACATAAAGTCTTGCCAGATTAAGATTCCTTTTTCGTCACATTTCTCATAAAAAATGTCATTCTCATAACTACCGCCTCCCCAAACGCGCAGCATGTTCATATTGGCGTCCACCACATCACTGAGAAGCTTCTCATAATGCTGGTCGGTAACAAGATCCTGCATGGAGTTTTGAGGGATGTAATTAGCACCTTTCATGTAAACAGGAACGCCGTTTACCTCAAAATAGAAAGAAGTGCCGTCTTTATCGGGTTCATTGATCAGCTCTATGGTACGGATACCTCTTTGGAGCTTTTTAGAATCGATAAGTTCACCTTTTTTTGAAATCAAGATTTCGATATCATATAAATAAGGATTACCTATATTGTGGGGCCACCAGAGATGCGCCTTGCTGATTTCAAAATGTACTTCTTGTGTAGCATGAGACTGAGATTGTAATAAGGAATCTGTAATCTTAATAGGATAGATGCTGTCATTTACCTTAATTTGATAGGTTAGTGGGTCCGATACAGCTGTAGAAAGCTTAATTTGTGCTGTTAGATTTGCGGTAGAATCTTGTATAAAATTCTGTTTGATATAAACATCTTCTATTTTAAAATGGTTGTAAGCTTCCAGATAGACGGGTTTTATAATTCCCATGGTATTGAGTTTGGGTCCCCAATCCCAGCCGTATTGAAATTGAGCTTTGCGCGTGTATACTCGGTTTCCTTCTGGTAATATATATGGATTTGCAGAGGCTTTTTCTTTCCCTATTTCTAGTGGGGAATGCAAGACAACTACAAGCTCATTTTCTTTTTTCAGAATGGGCTTCACCTCTTTTTTCCAATGTAAAAAAGCATTGTCCGTTTCTAGAATCTCGATGCCGTTGAGAAGAATAGAAGCGTAGGTATCTATTCCTTCAAAATGTAATTCTAGATGTTCTTTTTCTAGCGTTTTACCAGCTACATTAAATTGCGTTTTGTACGTCCAGTTGGTCTCGGTAATCCACTGTAATTGATCTTCGTTATTCCCTTTGAATGGATGTTTTGTTTTACCTATAATGGCACTGTGAACGGTAGACGGTATGGTAATCGAATCTGCGGCTGGATGCATGAATTTTTCTAGATATAATTCCCAATTGGTATCTATAAACTGTCTTTCTATATTGGGTTTTTTCTCAGAACAGGAGATCACTATAAGCCCTAGAATACATAAAATACTAATCCTCATGAGTGCTGTTTTTAAGAATGGCTTTTATTTGATCTGTATTAGAAATGACCGTTAGGTTTTCTTGTAGCAACTTGGCTGAGTTCATAGGTACTAAAGTTTTTGTAGTTTGTGTTACAACCGCCGCAGCGCTGGCATGGATTTCTTTAAATCCTTTTTTTACTTCGCGAGTGCCCGTGCGGCCCGTGAAAACGGAACAATTAGCATCATTAATACCGCCACCAGGTAAGATCATTAAAGAATCACTTGCAATTAATTGATAACGTCTTAAGTTTTCTATTCCTTCCATCGCGCTAGAATGTTGCCCAGAAGTCAGTATTCTAGAAACTCCTATTTCAGCCAATTGTTGAATAGCTTCTTCAGGATTGGATACCTGATCAAATGCCCTGTGAAAGGTAAAGTTCATAGGTTTTGCGAGTTCCACTAAAGCTTGTGTAGACTCTAAATCTACCCTAAAATCATCTTTAAGGATTCCAGAGACTATTCCAGCACAACCGAGCTCTTTACACAACTGAATGTCTTTTTTCATGATATCAAAATCGGCATCAGAATATACAAAATTACCCGATCTAGGTCGTATCAAAACCATTACAGGAATAGTGAGTTCTTCCATCACTTTTTTAAGCAATCCATAGCTAGGTGTAATGCCGCCTACAGCAAGTTCACTGCACAATTCAACGCGATGTGCCCCAGCTTCTTGAGCGTTTACAGCACTTTGATAGTTGGAGGCGCAGATTTCTAATAGCATGTTAAATTTTGATTTTTTGAATGGAGGTATTTTGTGATGTACTTAAAAATAAAACCGCTATAACGGCGCCAATTAATGCCAGCATCATATCGGTTTGTGTGTCCCAAACATAACCTTGTGCGCCTAGAAAAGAATCTGCTCCATCACTTACCAGCATGGAAACCATCGCCTCGATCAATTCATAAGCGGCACTGATGGCAAGACAAATAGAAACCACTATAAATGCCAGCCACTTTTTACCTTGAACCACTTCTTTGCGCAATAATACTTCACGCACTAGGAGCGCTGGTGTAAAACCTTGAATAAAATGCCCTAGCTTGTCATAATTATTGCGAGAATGGTCAAAGTACTCTTGAATCCAATCAAAAAGAGGCACATCTGCATAGGTGTATTTTCCACCTATGATGAGGATGATACAATGTACAAATATCCAGAAGTAGGTGAGGTTGCTTAAAGGGAAACTTTTATAAGTGAATAGTAAAACAAATACACCTATTACAGCAGGCAATACTTCCAGAAACCAAGTAAATCGCTCGTTTGGGTGTATTCCTGACCAAATGAACAGAGCAAGGAGTGCAAAGAGATAGATCAATAAAAGTTTGGGTGTATTTTTCATGTGGTTAGTTGATGATGATTTCATCAATAAAAGTCCAAGCTTTATTTCCAGCACCTTGTTTGCCGTCTGGGATGATGCCGTAGTTGGGAATATTAATTTTGAGTGCATTAATTTTTTGGTCTTCAAACCCTTTAAAGCGTTTCCAATTGTAATTCGATAATATTAGAGCGTCATCATTTTTAGGTAATTCAACTAAATCACTTATAATCCCATTTTTGGTTTCTAAGAAAATATAATATTTTTCTGGCGCATAAACCCATTGTCCAGGCGCATTATAAAACCTCAATTTGATTTCGCCAACTAAAATAGGTTCTTTAAATTCCATTTCAATCTCAATATCTTCGCCCCAAAATCCCAGCCACTCGCTATCGCCATAACGCGATTCACTTCCCTTAATTCCGTTAATCAATCCTGCTACACCACTGCCTGGATAAGATGTACTGGGTTCTTTATTGATGGTAATCGTTGCGCCTACTCCTTTATGGTAAAGCAGCTGCTGTTTGAAAACCTTGCCGATTAATTCCCTTTCTTTAAATACTCCAGCATTTATGTAGAGGTTTTCTGTAAAGGGAATCGACTTTTTATAAAGTGCAGAAGTAGCAGTAGGTTGAGTGCCGTCTGTTGTGAAGCGTATTTCTTTCCCTAGGGTTGTGGTGTTTAATTCGTAGTGCTGTTGGTCGTTTAAAAAGCCTTTAACTTCATACAGATGGTTGGCATAAATGATATCTAGTGCCTCCATTCTTTGATGAAAATATTCCACACGATGTATAAAACTAGAATAGTCTTTGTTTTCTGCTTGAGTCCAAGCCACCTCGCTCATGGCTAGCATGCGTGGAAAAGCCATGTATTCTACTTGGTCGCTGGTGGTCATGTATTCTGTCCATAGATTTCCTTGTGGTCCTAGAATGTGTTTTGCTTCTTCGGCAGTGAGTTCTTCAGGGATCGGATTGAAATTATAGACTTTTTCTAATGCTAGGAAGCCGCCTATGGCAGTGGGTTCATTATCGTTTTCACTTTGATAATAGTCAAAATAGGAATGTGAAGTAGGCGTCATGATCACATCGTGTCCCGCTTTTGCGGCTTCAATGGCTCCTTTTGTTCCTCGCCAGCTCATAACCGTTGCATTGGGCGCCAGTCCACCTTCTAGAATTTCATCCCATCCTATGATGTTGCGGCCTTTAGAATTTAAGTATTTTTCTATGCGTTGAATAAAATAGGATTGCAGTTCATGCTCATCTTGCAATCCATTTTCTTTGATCACTTGTTGTGCAACTGGACTTGTTTTCCATTGTGTTTTAGGCGCTTCATCACCACCTATATGGATGTACGGCGATGGGAACAATTCCATGACTTCGTCCAGTACGTTTTCTAAGAAGGTAAAAGTTTCTTCACTCGGACAGTAAATGTTTTCAAAAACGCCCCATTCTGTCGCTACGTTCACTTTCTCTCGGGTACAGCCCAATTCTGGATAGGCAGCAATAGCAGCTTGTGCATGACCAGGCAGTTCTATTTCTGGGATGATGTTGATGTGTCTCGCTTTCGCGAAAGCGATCACCTCACGAATTTCTTCCTGTGTATAAAAACCGCCGTACTTTGTAGCATCATATAAACGCGGTAAGTCGTTATAATGTCCTATCAAAGTACTGTCGCGATAAGCCGCAATTTCTTGAAGCTTGGGGTATTTCTTAATCTCAATGCGCCAGCCTTGGTCGTCTGTAAGATGCCAGTGAAAGGTATTCATCTTGAGTAGGGCCATCGCATCTATATATTTTTTGATGAATTCTACGTCATACAGATGTCTCGAAACATCGAGATGCATCCCGCGATAAGAAAAACGCGGTTCATCCTTTATGGCAACCGCAGGAATATGAAGGAGGTGATTTGCCTTAGATTTTTCTAACTCCAAGGGAATGAGTTGGATCAAAGTCTGGACGGCATAAAAAGCTCCTGCGTCTGTGCCGGCTTTTAGGAGAACCTGTTGCGCATTAATTTCTATGGTATAGCCTTCAGCAGCTGTTATGGAGGGATCAAATTCAAATAGAATTACATTTTCAGTGGCGTATGTAGTTTCCCAACTTCTATTGGTTTCCTTTTGTAAAAAGCTGCTTAAGAAATTGACAGAATGCGTGAAGTCGTCACCATTGCTAATTACAGTCGCGTTATCAATAGTAAAATGACCAGGAAGAACTTGCAGCGATTGAGGTGCGGGAATGATGGAAGGGCTCAAAAGCTGCACTTCTGGTTTTTTACAGCTTACAAAGAAGATAAGGCTGAGAAGCAATAAGGTAAATGGTGAATTATGGATAGCCAATTAGTTAGGTGTTTATAGTGTTGAATAAAGTGCCATTCATATGAACACCAAGTTTTTGTTTTCCCCACCACTTCGGCAAGCTTTGTGTCGCTCCTAAAGGGAGCAAAAAAATACAGGAGCTGCAGGAAGTAGAACAGATACATCCTTTAGGTCGGTAAAGGAATATTCGGTTACTAAAGTACGATTCTTTAGAACAGGTATGCAATGCTTTAAAAGGGTCCTGTAGTAAAAACGGGTTTAAAAAAACCAACATCAACAGGAACATCAAAAACTAAATCGGCCTTCGAGCCTCATAGACCTAGAGTTATTGGAGCCTATTCCTATGAAGATGATTTATGGATTCTATGGAAGGGCACTCAAAATGCGGCTTTGTAAATAATAATAGAAGAGGTATACAATTTACACAGAGTCTGCGCAAATTGTATCTTTGTGGATCATAAATCTTATAAATTAAGGAAATAAAAAAGGGAGCCACACGACATATTGATCAGTCGATCGTTGCATGCAAGCAAGAAAGATATTCAGAATAAGAGGTGATCTATGAGGTGGTTTATTCGTGAATTTCTAAAGAAGAATAAAAGGAAGCCTAAAGAATACGAATCGCTTATGGATAAATTAGTTCATTTTGCTAAGGAACACGGGAACTATGTAGGTAAATTTGATTTTCATAGAGAAGAATCAAACGAGCGATAAAAACTAATATGATGTCAACAAAAAATTTAACCATACGACTGTCTGACCATTTGATTGAGGCGAGTAAAGAATATGCTAAAAAGCAAGGAAAGTCTCTGAATGAATTGATTAGAGAGTTCCTACAGAGTAATGTAAAGAAGCCTAAAGATTACCTTACAACTTCAGAAAGAATTGCCGCTTTTTCAGAAGAAAATGCTGGATATGGAGGTGGCGCGAAATTTGACAGAGACAAGGCAAATGAGAGATAGAAGCTTTATTGATATCGATATTTTTGTCTATGCCATAGATGCGGAAGCAAAACACAAGCATAAAAGCGCATTAGATTTACTTTACAGGATCTAAAAAGAAGAAAAAATTCACGTTTCTAATCAAGTGGTTAAAGAATTGACAAATACAGCGATTATAAAGAAAATATTTAATGAAGCTCAGCTTGTATCTTATCTAGATATTTTTTCAGGATATTGTTTTTCGGCGATATCTTTAAAAACAATCAAAGAATTGGTAAGGATTAAACATAGCTATCAATTATCGTTTTATGATTCATTAATTACAGCTACAGCGATAGAAAATAATTACACTAAACTATATTCTGAGAACCTTAATAATGGACAATCCATAGAAGGCTTAAAAATCATCAACCCATTTAAAGACTGATGGAGATTAAAACACAAATCAATTCCTTGCGCGACGAGTTGCGCGAGCATAATTATAAGTACTACGTAAACGATAACCCTACCATATCTGACTTTGAGTTTGATAAGAAATTGGAGCAATTAAAAACGCTAGAAGCTGCTCATCCTGAGTTGTATGATCCGACCAGTCCATCTGTACGAGTAGGTGGTGAGGTGACTAAAAACTTCAAGACCATCAAGCACATCAATCGCATGTACTCATTGGATAACTCCTATTCCATAGAGGATCTAAAAGATTGGGAAGCCCGCATTAAAAAAATTCTTGATGGAGAGATTCAATACACCTGTGAGCTTAAATACGACGGTGCCAGTATATCCTTGCATTATGAAAAGGGCAAGTTTGTACAAGCGGTCACTCGTGGTGATGGAAATCAAGGCGATGAAGTAACGGCAAATGTGCGCACCATTAGATCGGTGCCTTTGCAATTGAAAGGTGATGAAATTCCTGAAAAGTTTGAAATACGTGGAGAGATCGTATTGCCTTGGGATGGATTTCATAAAATGAATAAGGAACGTGCAGAGCAAGGTCTTGATTTATACCGCAACCCTCGCAATACAGCTAGTGGTAGTTTGAAATTGCAGGATAGTGCTGAGGTGGCAAAGCGACCTTTAGACTGTCTGTTGTATTCGCTTGCAGGAGATAATCTGCCCGTAAAAACACAGTCGGACTCTTTAGAATATGCCAGGAAATGGGGTTTTAAAGCACCTAAGGAATCTAAGCTAGTTTCTTCCATTGAAGAAGTTTTTGAGTTTATCAATCATTGGGACATCGCAAGAAAAGAATTGCCTTATGAAACGGATGGAGTAGTGGTAAAGGTCAACTCATTGCGCCAGCAAGAAGAGCTAGGTTTTACGGCAAAATCTCCTAAATGGGCGATGGCCTACAAATTTGCCGCAGAGCAAGTGTCTACCAGATTAATAGAAATTACGTATCAAGTAGGCCGCACAGGTTCGATAACCCCAGTAGCAAATTTAGAAGCGGTAGAGATTTCAGGAACAACGGTAAGACGCGCCAGTTTGCACAATGCAGACCAAATTGAAAAGCTAGACATACGAGTCGGTGATGAAGTATATGTAGAAAAAGGTGGCGAGATCATTCCTAAAATAATCGCAGTAGATGTATCTAAGAGGCCAGAAAACTCTGTTCCTACTGTTTATGCCACGCACTGTCCAGAATGTCATACCGTATTGGTTAGAAAAGAAGAAGATGCTAAGCACTTTTGTCCTAATGAGATGGCATGTCCACCACAGGTAAAAGGAAGAATAGAACACTTTATCTCTCGTAAAGCCATGGATATAGATGGAATAGGAGCAGAGACGGTAGGTCAATTAGTAGCCTCTGGACTCATTCACAACTATGCCGATTTATACGACCTGACGGTTGAACAAGTACTACCATTAGAACGCATGGCACAAAAAAGTGCTGTGAATATGGTCCATGGTATCGCAGCGAGTAAGCAAGTTCCTTTTGAGCGGTTGTTGTTTGGTTTAGGAATTAGGTACGTAGGTGAAACAGTGGCTAAAAAACTCGCTAAACACTATAAAAATATTCATGAACTATTAAAAATGCCAGCAGACCCAGAGAAAGAAAACTTAGATCTTTTTGCAGATGTTACCAGTGCAACCGATAAGAAAATAGAAGAATTAAGCAGCATACCAGAAATAGGAATAGCCATAGCACAGTCTGTTGTAGAGTTTATAACTAATGAACAACAAGGAGAAATAGTGAATCGACTGCAATTAGCCGGATTGCAGTTTGCGTTATCTGAGGAACAATTGGAAGGTCAAACGGATAAGTTGTCAGGGAAAAGCTTTGTTATTTCGGGCGTGTTTGAAATGTCTAGAATTGATTTAAAAAAGCTCATTGAAGATAATGGAGGTAAGGTCGGTAGTTCTCTTTCTAGCAAAACAGATTATTTAGTGCGTGGAGAAAGTATGGGGCCTTCTAAATTAGAGAAAGCAGAGAAGCTGGATATCACCATGATTAGTGAGCAGGAGTTTCTAGTGATGGTTTAGAGCATTAAAAGAGATTCTTTTACTATATAAAAGAATCTCTTTTATAAATTGCTGCTTGAGTAGTCAACTTACTTCTTCTCCATGCTGACTTGCGTCCAGGCCGCGCTCTTCTTGTTCAGCGGTAACTCGAATAGGTAGCAGGAGATCTACTATTTTATAAAGTGTCAGACTGCCAGCAAATGTAAATGCAGAAACTCCTATCAATGCAATGATGTGCCACATAAAAGTAGCTGTCTCGCCATGTATTAAACCTACATCTTTGGCAAATACCGCAGTTAATAACATGCCTACTATTCCGCCCACACCATGACTAGGAAATACATCGAGCGTGTCATCTATTCCTGTTTTTGAAAACCACGAGATGGCTAGATTACTGGTTATAGCTGCGACAAAACCTATGAATATACTTTGTGATATGGTTACAAAACCTGCTGCTGGAGTAATAGCTACCAATCCTACTATTGCACCAATACATGCTCCTACAGCGCTCATCTTGCGATTTCTAAATCGTTCATAAAACATCCAAGTAATCATGGCTGTTGCACTGGCTATGTTTGTGTTTGCAAAAGCGATGACGGCATCGGCATTTGCAGCAAGTGCGCTACCTGCGTTGAATCCAAACCATCCAAACCATAGCAGTCCAGTTCCTAGAATGATATAAGGAACGTTTGCAGGATCGTGTGTAATTTTTTTGCGCTTTCCTAAAAATACAGCACCGGCAAGTGCCGCAAATCCGGCGCTCATGTGAACCACTGTTCCACCAGCAAAATCCAACACCCCTAAATTGCGCAATAATCCGTCAGGATGCCAGGTCATGTGAGCCAGTGGTGTGTAGATAAATAGCGTGAATAACACCATGAATAATATATAACTTCTGAATCGCACTCGCTCTGCAAAACTTCCCGTAATTAATGCTGGCGTGATGATGGCAAATTTGAGTTGGAATAAAGCAAAAACTAAAAAGGGAACGGTTCCTGCAAAGTCTGGATTAGGTGCTAATCCTACGTTTCTAAAATTGAAAAAGGTCATAGGATTTCCTATGATGCCGTGCCAGCTTTCTCCAAAAGCAAGTGAGAAACCTACAAGTACCCAAAGAATACTTACCACACCTAATGCGACAAAGCTTTGTAGCATGGTAGAAATCATGGACTTTTTATGGACCATACCGCCGTAGAAAAAAGCAAGACCTGGAGTCATTAAAAGGACAAAAGCAGATGCGATTAACATCCAAGCAGTATCACCACTATCAATAGCGCTCATGTCACCATTTTCAGTATAAGGACTGCTGCATATTAAACTTATTAAAACTAATGCGGCAAGAATTATGAAATTGACCTTTTTTCCCATTTTGAAATCATTTGGTTGATTTTTCAAATATAGGGTATGAGGTTAAAATAGATGAGGTATTTTACTAATAACCCTAAAAATTATAGGGTGTGCTTATTAAATGGAGCGTTTAAATTAGTCATTTAGTCTTATTATTAGGTTAAACCTCATATACCACATCCATACCTTTATCTACTTTACCTTCTTTTAAATAAAAATCAATACGGCCTAGATGGATTCCATAACAACCTACTTGGTTCACCATGACATTTTTTCCAGCCGCATTTTTTACAATTTCTGGAGCATCTAGAAATGTGTGTGTGTGTCCACCTATGATCAAGTCTATTCCTGATGTAGCTGCTGCAAGCGAAAGATCAGAAACCTTATCGCCTCTGTAAGAATACCCCAAATGAGACATGCAAATTACGATATCACAGTGGTCTTCTTCTCTTAATAATCGAGCTTGATCTTTGGCTATTTCTACCGGGTCGTTGTAAACCGTTTCTTTGTACATCTTTGGTTCAACCAGTCCCTGAAGCTGAATTCCAACACCAAATAGTCCTATGCGAACGCCATCTTTAACGATCACTTTTTTAGATTTTATGTGACCATCCATAAGTGTATTGGAAAAATCATAATTAGAGCTCACAAAGTCAAAGGAGGCATTCGGCAATTGTTTATAAAGTCCTTCTATACTATTGTCAAAATCATGATTACCTATTGTTGCAGCATCATAACCCATCATGGACATCAATTTGATTTCTAGCTCACCACCATAAAAATTAAAATAGGGCGTTCCTTGAAAGATGTCACCACAGTCGAGGAGAAGTGTGTTTGGGTTTTCTTCACGTACCTTGTTGACTAAGGCTGCACGTCTTGCAACACCGCCACGGCCATTGTTGCGACCACCAGAAATAGGCTCTATATGAGAATGTGTGTCGTTCGTATGGAGAATGCTTATCTTCTTGGTTCCAGGCTCTAATTCTGGAGCAGTGAAAATTCCGTTTGCTAGGGCATAATTAGACCACAAAGCGGTTCCTGCTACTATTCCTGCGCTGGTATTGCGTATAAATTTTCTTCTTTCCATAATAAGGTACCTTAAAGAACTGTTATTGTGCGATGTCAAATCTGTTGTCACTTTCAAATTTTAAAGTGTCCACTTTTTTAAAGTAAGCGATCATGGCATTACGTATTTTATAATCGATTTTAAACATAGGAGCGTCTTTAAAAAAGCTCATGTTATCGCCGCCAGTGTAGAGGTAGTCACTTGTTAAGATATGATAAGTCTCTTTGTAATTTCTAGTAACTTGTGGCGGCCCATTTTTCGGAATATGTATTTTAATCCCGTCAAAAGGATGTGCGCGTTTTTTCTCAATAATGTAGTTGACAAGTGCGGTCATTTGAGTTTCATTCAGCTCTACAGCTACTATTTCATTATCAAAAGGCATAATTTCATAAGCACTACGCATGGTAACTGGTCCAGCTGGCATTCCTGCTCTGATACCTCCATGATTAAGCAATACCATATCTACTTGGTTTCCAGTACGGGATTTATAAATAGGTGCACCTTGTTCACGGACAATCGCAGCAAGCATGTTACCTATGGCAGTATTGTATTTAGTATCGTTTTTGTTCATAGACACTGGATTGTAACTCAATGGCTCGTTCATCTGTACATCTAAAGATTTTTTGAAAGGAGCGATGTACTCTTCTATCTTTGGAACGCTTTGTAAGGTGGAGTCTATCTCCGTTTTACTTCCAGCTACTTTTTCTAGGTGGTATTCGTTTTTACCGCAAGAAATGAACAGGATAGTTGCTAATAGTATCGCTTTCGCGAAAGCGGAATAAGCCAACAAATGTTTCTTGTTTTCTAACGTATTTTTTTTCATAAAGCATTTGCTATTGTACTAGTTTTACACAATAAAATGTTCTTAATTTGGTTCAAATTTTGGTGGTACTAGATTCAATCATTTCTTACTAGTTTTTGAAAGTTAAAAAAGTGCACAAATTGAAATGGAGTACTTTTTTAAACAGAAATAGTCTACTACCGAAAACTATCTAAACGCTCTATTTTAATGGGAACTAGTTACAAAAGTAAAAGTACATGATTTTTGACGTTTTAAAGCAGCAATGGTTGCGCAAAGAGTATATAAGGCTAGACAATACTTCAAGACACCATCAGAAGTATTGGCCTGAATCTCTTGTTATTGTTTTTAATGCAGATCAGTTTGATGATTTGGAGGTTTTCAAAAAATGGTGCAGTAGGCTTGATATTTCTTCAAATAAAATGACTTTATTGGGGTATACTAAAAATGTCAAAAATAAGTACCTTGATGGAGCTACTCTTTTTGATCCTTCTGCGATAAAATGGAAGGGCGGTTTAAAAGATGATTATCTCTCAGAACTATTGAATTCTAAATACGATTTGCAAATCAATTATTACGAAGTGTCAAGTCAGATTAAAAAATTTATAACAATGAAGCTTAATAGTGGTATTAAAGTTGGTTATGCCGCTCATGAAGAAATCACTTACGATCTTGCTGTTAACGTTCCGTTAACAGATCAGGAGCTATTTATCTCCGAAATTGCCAAGTATTTAAAAATATTTAATCCATAGCATGCAAGAATTAATAGGAACTGGCGTTGCACTTGTAACTCCATTCGATGCTCAGGGAGCAGTAGATCATTTGGCTCTAGGCCGTGTTGTTAATTATCAAGTAGAAAACGGGATAGACTATTTAGTAGTACTGGGAACTACAGGAGAAAGTATCACGCTTTCTAAACAGGAAAAAATAGACGTGATTAAAACTATTAACGACGCTAATAATGGACGCCTTCCCATGGTTGTGGGGATAGGAGGAAATGATACCGCAGTTGTCGTAAATGAATTAAAAACAATAAACTTGACTGGTTTTATTGCTGTACTATCAGTTTCCCCATCGTATAGCAAACCAACACAAGAAGGGATTTACCAGCATTTTAAAGCGGTATCTCAAGCGAGCTCTTTACCGATAATACTGTACAATGTTCCTGGAAGAACCGGCACTAACATGGCAGTGGAAACGGTTGTAAGACTCTCTGCTTTTGAAAATATAATAGCTATCAAAGAGGCTGCTGGTGATATAGTGCAGGCTATGAAAATGGTTCAATACACCCCTAAAGATTTTCTAGTTATTTCTGGAGACGATATGCTCGCAAATGCTATGACACTTGCTGGAGGAGCAGGAGTAATTTCGGTGATAGGTCAAGCGATGGCCCAAGATTTTTCGGACATGATACGTTATGCTTTAAATGGTGATGTGGGTGAATCATACCAGCTTCATTATAAAATGGCATCTGTTGTAGAAATGATTTTTGAACAAGGAAATCCAGCTGGTATAAAAACACTGTTGCAACACCTAGAGTTGTGCGGTAATGAGGTGAGATTGCCCCTAGTAAAAACCGATACTCTTCTCAACAAACGTTTAAAAACTTTTTTAGAGTCTTACTAAGGTTAATAACGTACCAGTTTTTAATTATAAGGATTACAGTAGTATGGTTTATTTAGGAACCAGATGAAGTTGAAATCAAATAATAGTCATCCTTAAGGTTATATTTTATGAGAAATTAAGGACGAGATAGAAATATATTCATATTGTGGACGTTTTTAACAATTAATGCTATTTGCACGTTAACCAGTGTGAACAGTCTTTCTTTTTCACTATAAAAAGTTACCTTTGAATTTTTATTAAAGTTATTTATGAAAAACCTAGTTGTTGTATTCCTTTTAGTCACTACTCTTGTAAGTTGTGGTTCTTACCAGAAAGCCCTTAAGTCAGAAGATAATACAGAGAAAGTAGTCATGATCGACACTCTTTTTGCAAAAGGAAAGTACGGTAAAAGTTTAGCTTTATTTGAGCAAATTATACCCGTATATCGAGGTACTGATAGTGCTGCTCCTATGGCAATTAAATATGCCAAAGCCTTATATGAGGATAATAGTTACGTTAACAGTGCCTATCAATATGAGCGTTTTATTCAATCACACTCTCAAAATGAAAATGCAGAACTCGCCTTATTCATGGCTGCAAAAAGTCATTATCAAATGTCTCCCATATATTCAAAGGATCAAAATGACACGAATATTGCGTTGACAAAGTTGCAAGAGTACATTAATGTGTACCCAACAGGTCAATTTTTAAATGAAGCAAATGTTTTAGTTGGTGAATTGCGTGACAAGCTAGATAAAAAGGCATACGAGACCGCTAAACAGTACCATCACTTTGGAAATTTTAGAGGTGGATACATTTCAGCGATAAGCGCTTTTGAAAATTTTATACTAGATCATCCTGGATCAGATTATCAAGATGACGCTCAGTATTATCTGATAGAGTCACAATATGAATACGGTATAAATAGCTTTTCTGATTTAGTCATAGAAAGACTAGCTAAAGCTAAGGAATATTATGATACCTTTGCAAAAAGATATCCTTCTAGTGAGTATAGAGAAAATGCCGATGAGATACTCGCTAAAATAGAGGATTATAATTCTAAGAATACAAGTAAATAATAACAATGGATACTAAAAACTTAACTGCCCCTAGCACAACTATTACTTACAACAGAGATGCATTAACTGCCCCAACAGGTAATATGTATGAGGCGATATCTATTATCGCAAAACGTGCTGAGCAAATTAATACAGACGTTAAAGAAGAGCTTATTGAAAAGCTAGAGGAGTTTGCTACTTACAATGACTCTTTAGAGGAGATATTTGAAAATAAAGAGCAAATTGAAGTTTCTAAGTTCTATGAGCGTCTTCCTAAACCAGCTGCAATAGCTATTGAAGAATGGTTGCAAGGTAAAATTTACTTTAGAGATACTGGAGCTACTGAAGAGTAATTCAAATCATATGAAGTCTGTATTAAGTGGAAAAAAAATAGTGCTGGGTATATCTGGTGGTATTGCTGCTTATAAAGCTACTTATATCGTGCGCCTGCTTGTAAAAGCGGGCGCTGTAGTTAAAGTCATTATGACTCCATCAGCACGACACTTTGTGACACCGCTCACTTTATCTACCCTTTCTAAAAATCCTGTTCTCTCTTATTTTACAAATGAAGAAGATGAGAATGATTTGTGGAACAACCACGTAGAATTGGGTCTTTGGGCAGATTTATTGCTCATTGCGCCTGCTACAGCAAATACCATGAGTAAAATGGTGAATGGAGCTATAGATAATTTACTTCTTGCCACCTATTGCAGCGCAAAGTGTCCTGTATATTTTGCTCCTGCTATGGATCTAGATATGTACAAGCATCCTTCTACCCAAGCTAATTTTGAAAAGCTAATTTCTTACGGTAATATCATGATTCCGGCAGGAGATGGAGAGTTGGCTAGCGGTCTTTCGGGAAAAGGTCGCCTCGCAGAGCCGGATGAAATCATTAAATTTATAGAACAAGATATTCAGAGCAAGCTTCCATTAACCGGCAAGGCTTGTCTCATTACGGCGGGGCCTACCTACGAGGCAATTGATCCAGTGCGTTTTATAGGGAATCATAGCAGTGGAAAAATGGGTGCTTCGATTGCCATAGAACTGGCAAATCAAGGCGCTCAAGTCCAGTTAATTATGGGTCCTAGTGCTGTCTCTATAGAGCATCATTTAATTAATCGAGTAGATGTTAAGACCGCACAACAAATGTATGATGAGGTGCATAAAATTGTCCATGAGGTAGATGTTGCTATCTTTAGTGCGGCGGTTGCAGATTATAGACCATTAAATCCAGTAGATCAGAAAATAAAAAAGAAGTCAGATACGTTAACCATTGAGTTGGTCAAAAACCCGGATATTCTAGCGAGTGTAGGAGTAATGAAAAAGAAGCCGTTTTTAGTAGGATTTGCTTTAGAAACGGAGAAAGAGTTGGAACACGCATTTGTAAAAGCAGAAAAAAAACAAACTGATTTGCTCGTGTTAAATTCCATGCGGGATAAAGGTGCTGGTTTTGGTGTGGATACCAATAAAATAACCATCATAGATAAGGATAAAAATATTTTCCGATTTGAAACCAAATTAAAAACGGAAGTAGCAAAAGATATAGTAAATGAAATTATTAAAAGGATTTTATAGCCTCGTTATTGCCTTAGGCACAATTTGCTCTTGCTATGCTCAGGAGTTTAATTTTACAGTCCAAGTAAATGCGCAGAATGTGGTGCAGCCTGATCAATCGATTTTTAAAACTTTGGAAACATCCTTACAAGAGTTCTTAAATAATACCAAGTGGACAGATCAAAAGTTTAAAGAGGAAGAAAAAATAAATGCTTCTTTAGTATTTGTTGTTACGGCTTACGATAATGATCGATTCAGAGGTAATTTTCAAATTTCAGCATCGAGACCAGTTTTTAATTCTTCCTACACAACCCCTACTTTTAATTTTAAGGATAATGATATTGCATTTGAATATGTGGAGTATGCTCCTTTCTTTTACAATAGAAATCAATACGAAAATAATTTGATCTCCCTAATTTCTTTTTATACATACACTGTTTTAGGAATAGATAGCGATACATTTGAGTTAAGAGGTGGTCAAACTTTTCATGAAGAGGCTCAAAATATAGTTAATCTAGCGCAAGGATCTCAAGGTGTTGAAGGATGGAAGGCAAGTGACGGATTGATTTCTAGATTTAGACTTAACGATGATATGCTTTCTGAAACTTATAAAGAGTATAGAGAAGTTATGTATTCGTATCACTTAAAAGGGTTAGATACGTTTTCAAAGGACTCAAAAGCTGGAAAGATAATTCTTAAAAAGTATATTCAGAAATTTAACGAGCTTCATGATCGAAGGCCTAACAGCTTGCTGCAACGTACCTTTTTTGACGCAAAAGCAGATGAGATCATGAGTGTTTATTCTTCAGGTCCATCTGTAGATATTAGACAGTTAAAGGAAACTTTACAAAAAATAGCCCCTAACCAGTCATCAAAATGGCGCAATATTAAAGTATAGTATCTTTTTTACCTCCTAGTTTTTACCTAGATTTATATTTTATAATACGTCACCTTTATTGTTGCTTAACCTACTTTATAAAAATTGCTTAAACATATTCAAATAGAAAATTTTGCGTTGATCGATTCTTTAGAATTAGATCTTCAAAATGGCCTCACCATGATTACTGGAGAGACAGGAGCTGGTAAATCTATCTTATTAGGTGCCTTGGGTTTGATACTGGGGAATCGAGCAGATTTAAGCGCTATAAGAGATACCTCTCGAAAATGTGTCGTAGAAGCCCAATTCCAAATTTCTAATTTGAGTTTGATGGAGTTATTTAAAGAACTTGATCTCGATTATGAAGATTTAAGTTTCCTTAGACGAGAGATTTTACCTTCTGGAAAAAGCAGGGCCTTTATAAACGATACGCCAGTGACTCTTGCTGTAATGGATAACCTAGGAAAGCGCTTGGTAGATATTCATTCGCAACATCAAACTTTACAACTTTCAAAAGATATATTTCAAGCAGATGTTCTAAACGCTTTTATTATAGAAGCGACAAAGAATGAAGCAAAACCAGCTTCTCAGTCCTTACAGAGTTATAGAGCTGAGTTGATTGTTCATAAAAATACTCAAAAAGAGCTTAAAAATTTAAGAAGCCAAGAAGTTCAATTATCTAAAGAATTAGATTATAACACCTTCTTATTACAAGAGCTGGAAGAATCTGCCTTAGATCAATTAGATCAACGAGTACTAGAAGAAGAAAATGAACAACTAAGCAATGTAGAAAGTATCACTGATGTATTTACAGAATTCAACGCAGTACTTTCTGAGGATGATTTAGGCATTTTAGATCAATTAAGGCAATTGCAAAACAAACTTCAAAGCATTAGCAGTTATTCATCAAGCTATGATGCGATCAAGGAAAGGCTTTCATCGGTGTTACTTGAATTAGAAGATGTCTATCAAGAATCTTCTAACGAGGTCGATAAAATAGAAGCAGATCCTGAACGATTGCTTCAAATCAATACATCTCTAAGTCTTTTAGAAAATTTATACAGAAAACATCAGGTAGAAGATGTACCATCATTGATTCAATTAAGAGATAAACTGGCAGATAAAGTTTTTGTTTCTATGGGTCTTGATAAGAAAATCAAAAAACAAGAGAAGCTCCTTCAAGATGCAGAAAATAATTTAAATAAATTAGGTAAGGAACTTACAGGTTTTAAGGGCAAACATAAAATAGCGCTCGAAGCCGAGGTAGTTCGAATAGTACAAGATTTGGGAATGCCCGATGCTCAATTTATTATAGAAGTTTCTCCACTAGGTGCTTATGGAGATTACGGCGTCGATCATACACAATTTACTTTTACTGCAAATAAAGGCTCGCAACTATTAGCATTGGATAAGGCCGCTTCCGGTGGAGAGCTTTCTAGACTAATGTTAGCGATCAAGTCCATACTTTCTAGGTGTAAAAAATTACCGACTATTATATTTGATGAGATTGACACTGGGGTAAGTGGAGCAATTGCTACTCAAATGGCCCAGATCATGACCTCTATGAGTAAAGAAATGCAAGTAATGGCAATAACACATTTACCACAAATTGCAGCTTCTGGTAATGACCATCTTATTGTAAAGAAACTAACTGATGATCACATGACCTACAGCACTATAGAGCGTCTTGATAAACAGGCACGTCTTGAAGAAATTGCACAGATGTTAAGTGGAGGAACTATTTCCAGCGCTGCAAGAGAAAATGCACGTGCGCTACTCAATTAGTTTTATATCTTTGCGATCTAATCAAGAACTATGGCTTACAATTTATTAAAAGGAAAACGCGGAATCATATTTGGTGCGTTAGATGAAAATTCTATCGCTTGGAAAACAGCACAATTAGCTCATGAAGAAGGAGCGACTTTCGTACTTACCAATGCCCCTGTAGCAATGCGTATGGGTCAAATCAGTGAACTGGCTAAGCAAACAGGTAGTGAAATCATCCCTGCAGATGCCACTAACGTTGAAGATCTTGAAAATTTAATTCACAAATCGGTAGACATTTTAGGCGGTAAGCTAGATTTCGTTCTTCATTCTATAGGAATGAGTGTGAACGTACGTAAAGGAAGGCACTATACAGACCAAAATTATAAGTATACAGAAAAAGGATGGGATGTAAGTGCCGTTTCTTTTCATAAAGTCATGCAAACGCTTCATAAAAATGATGCAATGAATGCGTGGGGAAGTATTGTGGCGCTTACATATATGGCTGCGCAACGCACTTTTCCAGATTATAACGATATGGCAGATAACAAGGCCTATCTAGAGTCCATTGCTCGAAGTTTTGGATACTTCTTTGGAAAAGATAAAAAGGTAAGAGTAAATACTATTTCTCAATCACCTACACCTACAACTGCAGGAAGCGGAGTAAAAGGATTTGATGGATTCTTAAGTTATGCTGAAAAAATGAGTCCTTTAGGAAACGCCACAGCGCAAGATTGTGCAGAATACACGATAACCCTCTTTTCGGACTACACAAAAAAGGTGACTATGCAAAATCTCTTTCATGACGGTGGTTTCTCTAATACTGGTGTAAGTCAAGAAGTTATCGAGAAATTTTAATTATTTTATTGAATTAATTTTAGAAAGCTGTATCCTTCGATGCAGCTTTTTTTGTTTTCAGCTTTCGCGGAAGTGTTAAATGTTAAAATGTTAACATCTGAATTAAATATAATGTTTTAAAAGAATATAATTAGCATAATAACCATATCTTGACGTTTCAATTTTTAATCAAAAATGAAATGAAAACAAAATTACTATTGTTCGTAACGTTTTTAATCGCATCGCTCTCTTCAGCTCAATGTGATTATACGTTAGAGCTTACCGATAATTTCGGTAATGAATGGGATTCAGGAAACAACTTGACAGCAAATGCTGGGGTAGACGTCACATTAAATGGAAATACCACTACTTATTTAGTTGTGAATCCATCGGCAGTAGCCAATCAGCCCGTTGTAGAAAATTATACGATATCTGTAACCGATGGAGATGCTTTAAGCATAGACTATCGTGCAACTTTTTTTCCTGGTGATGCAGGATTTAGGTTAATTGATTCTGAAGGGATTGAGCTGTTTTCTTCTCCTTTAAATCAAGCTTCTACTATGGGTGTTTACGTTGGAACAGCTTCTTGCCCTACCTGTTTTGCCGTAACGCAGCTCACAACAAATACCATCACTGCAAACAGTGCAGAAATTGGGTGGACAGCAACAGGAACAGAGACTGCTTGGGAAGTAGAATATGGTCCAGTAGGTTTTACCCCAGGTGCGGGAACCACTGATGATGCAACTTCAAATCCTTATAATATAAGCGGTTTAATTTCTAGTACGACATATGACGTATATGTACGTGCAGATTGCGGTATGGGAGATATAAGTAGCAATCAAGGTCCTATTTCTTTTACCACGACAGAGTCGTGTCCTGCTCCATCCAACTTTAATTCAATAGCTGAGTCGGCTTTTGAAATTCAATTCACTTGGGATGCAAACGGAAATTCAAGTACTAATTATGAAGTCAATTATGATGTGGCTCCATTTACTCAAAGTCCAGGAATGGGTCAGTTTGAACCTGGAAACTTCGGAAATTTTGCGCTGATAGATAACTTGATGTCTGCAACGACATACGATTTTTATGTAAGATATGATTGTGGAATGGGAGATTTTAGTCTTTGGCAAGGTCCGTATACCGCTACTACCGAAATTTCTTGTCCTGAAGTAAATGGACTACAAGCAGATGCGATCTCAGATTCTTCTCTTGACGTATCTTGGAGCGCTGGTGGAGCAGAGACTGCCTGGGAAGTAGAATATGCTCCAGTTGGAACTATTACAACTCCTTTCTCGACTCCTGCCCAGGGATTCTCGTCAAATGTTACAGTACCATCGATATCTTTAGCAGGTCTAATTAATGCCACGGTATATGATGTTTTTGTTAGAGCTGTCTGTGATCCAGTGTTGCCAGATTATAGCGCACCAACTCAACTTACGGTAACAACTTTATGTTTGGCATTTACGCCTACTTCTAGTGCTCCTTATTTACAGGATTTTGAATCTTTTCCAGCTGCTTTTGGATTTACAGAGGAGTTATGTTGGACTGGCGCCGCAGTGGATGCATATGATTGGAACCTTGATGATAATGGTGGGACTCCATCAACAGGAACTGGTCCTAATGCAGCCTTTTCAGGAACAAATTACTTCTATACAGAAGCTAGTGGAGGTACTTCTGGAACTAGTATCGCTACATTAACAGGTCCTCAATTTGATCTTTCCGGTTTAACTAATCCATCGGCGCAATTTTATTATCACATGTTTGGCGCTCAAATCGGTGATTTAATTTTTGAAGTTGATGATTTCTCTGGTGCAGGATGGACAGCGGTGACTACCATTTCTGGTGCACAACAGGCTGCTCAAGGAGATGCCTGGCTATTACAAATTGTAAGCTTAGGAGCTTATGCTGGTCAAACCGTGCAAATAAGATTCAGAGCTATCTCAGGAGGAATTTTTGCAGGAGATATTGCTTTAGATGATTTTTCTGTTGGTGAGTTACCGGCATGTCCGGACGTGAGCCTATTAGCTACTGATGCTTTATCAGATTCAACAGCTACGTTAAGTTGGTCAGAGAATGGACTTGCTACTTCTTGGGAAATGGAAGTACAAGCTACTGGAGTTGCTCAAGGTACTCCGGGAGCTGCTTATGAAAACCTGTCATCTGCAAACCCAGAAACGGCAACAGGTTTAACGGCACAAACCACTTATGACTATTTTGTGCGTTCTAATTGTGGAGTTGACGGCTTTAGCTCTTGGGTAGGTCCCTTTACTTTCACAACACAATGTGCGGCTGCTGTTGCCCCATATTCAGAAGATTTTGAGAATGGTTTCACTCCTATAACTACAAATTTTCCTGGAATAGGAAATGCATTTGACAGAGAAAACTGCTATTCTGCAACGAATAGTAGCTATTTCTGGGCTATAGCTACTGGGGCTTTTACAGGGACTGCAGGTACCGGGCCAGATCCATCAATTACTACTGGCAACTATTTTTATGCCGAAGGAAATGGAGTTGTCGGTGCAGTGGCTGATTTGAATACGCCGCTTTTTGATTCCAATGCTTTAACCGTTCCTTCTGTTAGTTTTGATTACCACATGGTAGGAGCTAATATTGGTTCTTTAGAAATTATAGCCAGAGCTGGCGGGATAGATACCGTAGTAGGTACGTTAACTGGCGCTCAACAAGGAACCGTTACAGATCCTTATATAAATATTAACATTCCTTTAACCGCTTACGCAGGTCAGACATTTCAGATTATTTTTAGAGCGACTCGTGGTAATGGTACTGCATCAGATATTGCCGTCGATAATATAGTTATCGATGAAGCACCCTCTTGTGCTGCGCCTAGAAGTTTAACCGCTTCAAGTGTTACTGATGTCTCTGCTATATTAGGCTGGACTAATGGTAATATCGAGACCTTGTGGGATATTGAATTGGTCCTCGCTGGATCTACTCCTACGGGAACACCAACTCAGGCTGGTGTAACAACTAATCCTTATGATGCGTTAAGTTTATCAAGCGGTACAGATTATGAATTCTATGTGAGAGCTGTATGTGCTGTAGGAGATGAAAGTCTTTGGACTGGACCAATTGTTTTTTCAACACTTCCTTCCTGTGGAGACACAATCTATGATACAGGTGGTGCAAACGGGCAGTATGCAAACGGTGAGTCCTATACAATAACGTATCTTCCTCAAAATGCAGGAGATGTTGTTACTTTGAATTTTACCGCTGTTGATGTGGAAGGTTGTTGCGATACCTTGCAAGTTTTTGATGGATTAGATAACACAGCAACTGCTTTTTCAACAGATTTAGAAGCTCCAGATCTTTTTAGAGCTACTAACGCAGCTGGCGCTATAACTGTTAGTTTTAGTTCTGATGGTTCTGTAACTAGAGATGGATGGATTGCTCAATATATTTGTGCAGCACCGCCGACTTGCTTAGAAGTAACTAGTTTAGGAGCAACTAATGCAACTCTAGATGGTGCAGAATTATCATGGATCACAGGAGGCAGTGGTGAGACAGCTTGGGATATTGAAATTGTTATTGCCGGAACTGCTCCTACAGGAACGCCAACTAATACTGCGACATCTAATCCATATGCAGTCTCAGGTTTAGCTAGTAGTACTACTTATGACTTTTATGTAAGAGCTAATTGTGGAGGAGGATTAGGCACTTCACTTTATACCGGTCCATTTCAATTCGATACGTTATGTGATAATTTAATAGCTCCCTTTACAGAATCCTTTAATGTTGCGAATTCAGATCCTACTTGTTGGACTCAGTCAGCTACTGATGGTGGACCTTGGTCTACAAACGGTGGCGGTGGTTTTAACACGGTAGAATGTTCTACAGCAGCTTCAGATCGTACTGGAAATTCTGGTTCTTTTGCATGGTTAGACTTTTCTGGGGCAGATACAGCTGTCATATTGGAAACACCTCAAATTGATGTTTCTTCATTAACAGTTCCTTATGTAGAGTTATACCATTGGATGTGTACTACTGGATATTCACCAGGAAATGAATTGTATATTGAGGCTATTGATGGCGCTGGAGTTTGGCAGCAAGTTGCGCTTATTAACACAGGAGGCGCTTTATGGTCTAAATATGGATATGATTTATCTCCTTTTATATACAATACTAGTTTTGTACAGTTGAGATTTAGAGCTGAAAGTGGTGGCTCTGGAAATGATTTCTGGGGAGATATGGCTATTGATGATATATCAGTTATCGAGGCACCTACTTGTTTATCTCCAACTTTTCTTGGAGCAGATGCAGTAACTTCTACGACAGCTAGCTTTTCTTGGATAGAGAATAATGGAACTCCTGCTCAGGAATGGACTATAGAATATGCAGAAACTGGGGTAATTACAGTTCCTGGTACTTCACAAGGTACTGTTGTTGATCCAGCAGCAAATCCTCAAGCGATTACTGGACTTACACCAGATACGGTATATCAATACTATGTTAGAGCAAACTGTTCTATTTCTGATCAAAGTGTGTACGAAGGACCATTTACATTTTCAACAAGATGTTCAGCTTTGACTGCTGTTTACACTACTGACTTTGATTCTGATCCCTTAGATGGTTTGAACAATTGCGACGGCAGTATTATAAATGGAGGTAATGGCGCTCTAGTAGAAGTGGAAGACCTTATTTCTAATTCTGGAACCCAACACTTATATCTATATGGAGGCTCTACAGTTGGTACAGATGTAATATATATATTACCTGAATTTTCAGATCTTTCTTCAGATAAACGTGTGAAATTTAGTGTGTATGACCGTGATAATGGCGGTTTAGAAGTAGGTACAATGACAGATCCAACTGACGCTTCAACTTTCAACGCAGTCGCTACGTTTACAGATTCTGATCTAGCTGATGATGTTTATGAGGAAAAAATTGTTTATTTCAGCTCGCTGACAACTACAGGAGGTTTTATAGCTTTTAAATTTAACCCTGCCGGTACTTTTGATGCATTGTATTTAGATGACATTACTTATGAATTATCACCATCTTGTCCAGAGCCAACGCAGTTGACTTTTTCATCAGTAGGCGCTACGGCATTTGATTTTGGGTGGACTAATAATTCAGTTGCTACAGAATATTTAGTAGAATATAGAGAAACTGGAGCTGCAACTTTTACTGTGGTTTCACCTAATCCTACAAGTACTAGCGTGAACATCTCGGGTCTTTTGAGCGCAACAGAATATGAAGTATGTGTTACTGCGATATGCGACAGCGCAACTAATGCGGTATCTACCCAATCCTGTTCAAGTGTTACAACGTCACTAGATTATTGTGGAGGAGATTTGTTTCTTGATTCTGGAGGAGCTTCTGGGATGTATTCTAATAATGAAAACATCACCTATAACATATGTCCAGATAATGCTGGTGACACGGTTTATGTAGACTTTACGATGAATCAAATGGAAGATTCATTTAATGGCTGTTTTGATGGTTTAACTATTCACGACGGTCCAGACGCAACTTTCCCTACTATAAATACACCTAGTGGCAGTACAGAGTGGTGCTGGGATGATACTAGTGGTACTGGAGATTTAACATTAGAAAATCTAATCGGTTCTACTGCGTCTGGTTGTCTAACTTTTGTTTGGTCGTCAGATGGTTCAACTGTTCGAGATGGTTGGTCTGCTAATGTTACTTGTGCACCACCACCTTCTTGTTCAGAACCAACACAGTTGACTTTTTCATCCGTAGGTTCATCGGCATTTGATTTTGGGTGGACTAATAATTCAGTTGCTACAGAATATTTAGTAGAATATAGAGAAACCGGAGCTGCAACTTTTACTGTGGTTTCGCCTAATCCTACAAGTACTAGCGTTAACATCTCGGGTCTTTTGAGCTCAACAGAATATGAAGTTTGTGTTACTGCGATATGCGACAGCGCAACTAATGCGGTATCTATCCAGTCCTGTTCAAGTGTTACAACGTCACCAGATTATTGTGGAGGAGATTTGTTTCTTGATTCTGGAGGAGCTGCTGGACCGTATTCTAGTAATGAAAACATCACCTATAACATATGTCCAGATAATGCTGGTGACACGGTTTATGTAGACTTTACGATGAATCAAATGGAAACTCGCGGCGCGGCAGATTGTTGGGATGGGCTTACCATTTATGATGGTCCAGACGCAACTTTCCCTACTATAAATACACCTAGTGGCAGTACGCAGTGGTGTTGGGACGGTGCTAGTGGTACTGGTAATTTAACATTAGAAACTCTAATCGGTTCTACCGCTTCTGGTTGTCTAACTTTTGTGTGGTCGTCAGATGGTTCAGGTACTAGAGATGGTTGGTCTGCTAATGTTACTTGCGCACCACCACCTTCTTGTACTGCTCCAACAGCACTTACCGCTTCTCAAATAACTGAGACTTCTGCTGTTTTAGCATGGATGGAGACTGGAACTGCTAGTTTATGGCAACTGGAAGTGCAACCTATTGGTATTGCTCAGGGAACTTCTGGTGCAATCTTTGAGGAATTGATGGCTACAAATCCTGTAACTGCAACTGGTTTATCAGCATCAACTAGCTATGATTATTTCGTTAGATCTGATTGTGGCAATGGAGACTTCTCTTCATGGGTGGGGCCTTTTACGTTTATCACTCCATGTGGGGTAGTAACAAGTTTCCCGTATATTACTGACTTTACTAACAATGTTCCAAATCAATGTTGGGAGGAAGCTGGTTCTGGAGAAATCACTGACGGTCCAATGACTGTAGGTTCTTCAGATTGGAATAGTGGGAGAGCTTATACAAATTTGGGAGGTACTGTAGTCCCTAGTAATCATATCAATATCTTTCAAGCTAATTCGGATCGGGAATGGTTAATTTCTGAGCGGTACGACATGACAGGTGTGGCAAACGATGTTCTTTCTATAGAAGTAGCTGTGACTGATTACAGCTTTAGTGGAACATCAACTGCAATGGATACAGATAACATGGGTGCTGATGATCAAGTAGATTTATTAATCACTACTGATGGTGGAACTACATGGACTTCTTTAGTTACTTGGAATGCGACCAATCAACCACTGGTTACTGGTACAAGAGAAATTATTGATTTGAGCTCTTATACAGGGACTGTTCAGTTTGCAATATTTGCTAGTGATGGTGCAGTAGGTGGACAAGATTATGATTTTCATGTAGGATTATTTGTAATAGATGGTACTGCCGGAAATGGTGATTTAGATTCTTTTGAATTCAATTACTATCCTAATCCTACTAATAACGTGGTGAACTTTAACGGTCAGCAAGTTATTGATGGAATAATAGTAAGAAATCTATTGGGACAGCAACTTTTAGTTGCTAAGCCTAATGCGACTTCCACCAGCATAGATTTATCTAGTTTCCCATCGGGACTGTATCTCATTGAGGTTGCTTCAGGTGAACAGAGCAGAGTAGTTAAAGTACTGCGCAACTAGAAAAACAGGTAATTAATAAAAAGGCCATTCTTTAGAGAATGGCCTTTTTTTATTGTTTATTTTTGACCTGTGAAAGCACTCAATTATTCTTTTATTATACCTGTCTTCAACAGACCAGAAGAGATAGAGAAGTTGCTCGTTAGTATAGCTCAACTGACTTTCGATAGAAATTTTGAAGTCGTTGTTATTGAAGATGGTTCTGATTTAACAAGTGAAGCAGTTTGTTCTCGCTTTCGCGAAAGCGGAACAATCAACTATTTATATAAACCTAATTCTGGTCCGGGAGATTCAAGGAATTTTGGGATGAGTAATGCTGCGGGAGATTTTTTTATTATTCTAGACAGCGATTGCATTTTACCTAGTCATTATTTAAAAGTTGTTGATGATTATTTAAAGAATGATTTTATAGATTGTTATGGTGGTCCAGATGCTGCCCATTCAGGTTTTAATAACTTGCAGAAAGCAATTAATTATTCTATGACATCCTTTTTGACTACAGGCGGTATTAGAGGTGCTAGTGAAAAATTAGGTAAATTCCAGCCGCGTAGTTTCAATATGGGTTTGAGTAAAAAAGCTTTTGAGGCAACTGGTGGGTTTGGAAAGATTCATCCTGGTGAAGATCCAGATTTAAGCATTAGATTATGGAAAAATAATTTTCATACAGTGCTCATAAAAGAAGCCTATGTCTATCACGAGAGGCGAATTTCATGGAGGTTATTTTACAAGCAGGTTCATAAATTTGGTATGGTGAGAATGATCCTTAACAAATGGCATCCCGAGACTGCTAAAATTATATATTGGTTTCCTGCTTTATTTTTTATTTGTTTTTTGATAGCAGTAGGTCTATCTGTGCTGGGGAATCATTTATTTTTAAGTCTATATCTCTTTTATTTCTGTATATTGTTTATTCATTCCTCTATTAAAAATGGAGTCCATGTGGGTTTGAGATCTGTTTTAGCAACGCTTTTACAGTTTTATGGTTATGGAACAGGGTTTTTACGATCTTGGTGGAAAATTAAAATTTTAAAGAAAAATGAAACCGAAGCGTTTCCTGAATTATTTTTTAAATAAATGAAGTATAAAAGTATCGTAGGTTTTGTTTTGGTAGTTTGTGTAGTAGCAACCTTATGGTTTATTTCGAAATATAAGGATGCCTATAAGGAAGAGGTATTGTTGAACATCAGCTTTAGAAACGTCCCTAACTATCTGGTTTTAGATACAGATTATAGACAGATCAATTTGCCAGTAGAGGTAAGAGCCAGCGGATTCATACTAATTTGGAAAAAAATATTTGGGTATAAGGTAGAATTAGATTTTACGGAAAACACATACTCTCGCAACGACTCCTTATTCTTCAACTCGTCTCAAAGTATAAAGAAAATTAAAAGGTCTAAGACACTCTCGTATGAAGTCTTGAGCACGGATGACCTTGATATTTTTTTGCGCTATCAAAGATTTAAGTCAAAGAAGGTTCCAATTACACATAATATAAATTTGGAATTTACACAAAATTACGTGGCAATTAAAAAACCTTACTTTCAACAGGATAGTGTTGTGATTACTGGGAATGATGATAAAGTAAATGCTCTTTCTGAATTTCTTGTTAGTAGAGATTCCAAATTGATAATTAAAGATTCATTGACAATTTTAGAAATAGACTTAAAAGAAATGGATTCTGATTTGAGTTTTGATCCTGAACAACTTCGTTTTACTGTTGAGGCAACACAAATGACCGAAGGGACAATTGATGTTCCAGTTTCCTTAATAAATAAACCTCCTGATTATAAGGTAAAATTGATACCAGATAACATTCAGGTTGTCTTTTCTACCGCAGTTTCTAATTTTAATGAAATAACAGCAAATGATTTTCTGATTTCTGTGAATTATGAGCTTATCGATGATTTAAATATATCTGCAACACCTAAGGTAGAGCTGTTAAACAAAAGGATTGTTTCTTATCGCATCAATCCTAAGAAAGTACAAGTATTAACGATCAAGTAAATGAATATAGTAGGATTAACAGGAGGAATAGGAAGCGGTAAGTCCACCATTGCTCGCGAATTTAAAAATTTGCGAATTCCTATATTTATTGCAGATGATGTATCGAAGCACTTACTTGCAACAGATATTCATGTTATAGAGTCTGTTAAAACTCTAATAGGTGAGGAGTCTTATTATAAAGACGAAAATGGCACGTCAGTACCGGATAAAAAGCACATAGCATCTAAAGTATTTAATAATTCAATACTATTAGAGTCATTGAATAAAATATTGCATCCTGCGGTTAGATTATATTTTGAAAAGTGGCTAATACTGCAAAATTCGCCATACATTATTTATGAAGCAGCTATTTTATTTGAAAGTAATGGACATGTCCTGTGTGATTACGTTATTTTAGTTACCGCTGGAATAGAAGAAAGGATAAAAAGAGTGATGCAGCGCGATCATGTAAAAAGAGAAGAGGTGGAATTTAGACTTAATAATCAATGGTCTGACGCTCAACGAATCGAATTATCAGATTTTGTTATAATAAATACAGATTTTCAGAAAACGAGTTTGTTTGTGAGGAGTATTCATGAAGTTCTGTTAAAAAAATGATTCGCTCTATGAATTTCACAAAGTTAATATATGGTTAAAGACTTTTTAACACTTTCTCGATATGTTAAATTTGTCATGTGCAGCAAAAAATATTATATTTTCTTATAGGTTTAATGAGTTTGTCTCTGGCTGGAATCGTAGCGGTCCAGATTTACTGGATCATAAACAGCATTAACGAGAAAGAAGATCAGTTTTCATTTGCTGTTAGTGAAACTTTAGCATCTGTTTCAGCAGAGCTAGATACTCGTGAGGTTGAAAATTTTTATGATGCTCTAAATCAAATTAGAGATAGTTTGGGTGTACAGACAGATACTAGAACGCTAAGCGAATTGATGCTTTTGCAACGCAATCAAAATTTTGATGAAGCCTCCACGTATAGCAACAGCTTACTCAATGAAAATTATAAACTTAATCCACAATTATTAGATTTAGATTTAGATAGTTTAACTTTCAATAAACTATTAAACAAAAAAAACAAATCTACTGCTTCGATTGATTCAAAAAGAAACAAGAAGACCTTTCAAGAACTTTCACAATTTGAAAAGTATGCAAGAAAGTCAGATGAAGAAATTATAAGTAATTATAACAGCTTATTGCCCATTTCCCAACGCATTTCTAAGGACGAGTTGCAGGAAATCATTCGGGAAGAGTTAGATAATAGACCTATAGAGGCAGATTTTGAATTTGCTATTTACCAAGATGGATTTGCTACTCGAATTCAATCTGATAATTTTGATTTTCTTACAGATGCAACTTGGCCTTCTACGATTTATAAAAATAATAATTTTGATACAGAACCTTACGTGTTGTACCTTAATATGCCAGATAGGAAAAAGTACATACTCTCCTCTATTGCAGGAATGGCGCTATTATCTTTAATTTTCACAACAGTAATTGTAGTAGCTTACTCTAATGCCGTAAAACAAATTTTCAAACAGCGACAAATTTCACAAATTAAGACAGACTTTATAAATAATATGACGCATGAGTTTAAGACTCCTATAGCCACTATTAATCTCGCGCTAGATTCCTTAAAACATCCTAAAATATCCTCAGACCCTGTAAAAGTAAGTAATTATCACAGGATGATTCGTGAAGAAAATAAGCGTATGCACAGTCAGGTAGAAAATGTATTAAGGATATCAAAGTTAGAAAGAGATGATCTTGACATCGATAAGGAAAGGTATGATATGGATGAAATTATTGAGGATAGTATCTCTCATATTCAGCTCATATTAGAAGAAAAAGGAGGTGTCATTAAGATGCATTTAGGAGCCTTAAGAAAAGAGGTTCTTGTAAATGAGAGTCACATTACCAATGTGGTAGTAAATGTTTTAGAAAACGCTATTAAATATACAGAAAGTAAGCCGGTAATAGATGTTTTTACAGAAAATATAAAAGATAAATTGGTTATCAAAGTGCGCGATGAAGGGATAGGTATGAGCAAGCAGGCACAGCGTAAAATTTTCCAAAAATTCTTTAGGGTTCACACCGGTGATATCCACAATGTAAAAGGCCATGGATTAGGTCTTGCTTATGCAAAAAGAATTTTAGACGATTGCCATGGAGAGATTCACGTAGAAAGTATCAAGGGAAAAGGAAGTACCTTTAGCATTCACCTTCCGATAATAACATAAATTTAAATTAATAACTTATGGAAACTGAAAACAAAAAAATACTTTTAGTAGAAGATGATCCAAATTTTGGAACTGTACTAAAAGACTATCTTCTGATGAATGATTTTGATGTGGTACATGCTAAGAATGGTATGGAAGGATTTGAGAAATTTAAAAAAGATAATTATGATCTTTGTATTCTCGATGTAATGATGCCTTATAAAGATGGTTTCACCCTTGCAAAAGAGATCAGGGAAAAGAATGAAGAAGTTCCTATTATTTTCCTTACTGCAAAAGCAATGAAGGAAGACGTCTTAAGAGGTTATAAAGTAGGAGCAGATGACTACTTAAACAAACCATTTGACAGTGAAGTACTTCTTATGAAGATCAAAGCTATCATGCAGCGCAAGGGACAAGACAGTCTAGCAGACTCCAAAGAATTTGAATTCCAAGTAGGAAACTTTCACCTTAATTCTAAATTAAGATTTTTATCATTAAGTGATAAGGAGCCGGTAAAGCTTTCTCCTAAAGAAAACGAATTATTGCGCTTGTTAGCACTTCACCTCAACGACCTTATGCCACGTGAACTGGCGTTAACTAAGATCTGGAGAGATGATAATTATTTCACTTCAAGGTCAATGGATGTATACATCGCAAAATTGCGTAAGTATTTGAAGGAAGATGATAATGTAGAGATCGTTAACATTCACGGAGAAGGATTCCGCTTGTTAGTTAAGGATCAAGTGGATTATTAATTAGAGTTACTCCATAAGATTTTCACTTACTCGCTGTACTATTTCTGTATGGCGAGTTTTGTAGTGGAACCAAGTCACATTTTTATCTTTTCGGTACCAAGTAAGCTGTCTTTTTGCAAAACGACGTGTGTTTCTTTTTATTAATCTTACCGCTTCATTATAATCGTAAACTCCTTTAAAATATTCAAAAAACTCTTTGTAACCTACGGTTTGTAAAGCATTAAGTGTTTTGTGGTCTTTAAGCAGTTGTACCTCTTCTTCAAGACCTCTTGCGAGCATCAAGTCCACACGTTTATTTATGCGATCGTAAAGATCTTCACGATCTGCTTCGAGTCCTATTTTAATAATTTTAAAATTTCTATTCCGAGCTACACCAGTCCTGAGTTCATTCATTTTTTTACCGCTTGCGCGAAAGATGCCTATCGCTCTAAGTAATCGATGTGAGTTATATACATCTACCGTTTCAAAATAGGCAGGGTCATTTTTTTTAAGCTCTTCTTGAAGCCAAATAAGCCCTTTAATTTTAAATACTGATTTTAATTCTTCTTGAATCTCTGTAGGCACATCAGGAAGTTCATCCAGACCATAAGTAACCGCTTTTTCATAAAGGGCACTTCCACCTACCATGATTACAAGGTTGTTGTTTTCGAAAAGCTCCGGTAATATCTTCATGACATCGCGCTCAAAATCTCCTACAGAATAGTCCTCATGAATACTTCTATCTTGAATAAAATAATGTGGTGCGGCCTCTAACTCTTCCTTTTCGGGAACAGCTGTTCCTATGGTCATTTCCTTATAAAATTGTCTAGAATCTGAAGAAATGATGGAAGTGTGATGCGCTTTTGCAAAAGCAATACTCAAAGCAGTCTTACCTATTCCAGTGGGACCTACAATGCATAAAAGTGTCTTCTTATTCATCTAATGAATTTCCACAGGTGTGACAAAACTTAGAACCATCTTGGTGTTTATCTGAATGACAATTTTGACAGGTCTGAGTATTTATTTGACTAGCGTCAGGATTACTCTCTAGTGCTTTGTCTTTATTTTTACTTTGTGAATATTCTGCACTAACTATGCCCGTAGGAACCGCTATGATTCCATAACCTAAGATCATAAGAATAGTAGCGAGAAGTTGTCCTAAAGCGGTCTCAGGAGCAATATCTCCGAAGCCCACTGTAGTTAAAGTTACAATACACCAATAAATAGATTTAGGGATGCTGTCAAAACCGTGTTCTGCACCTTCTATGAGGTACATTAATGTCCCAAAAATGATAGAAACGACCACTACCGCAAATAGAAAAACAGCAATCTTAGGGCCACTAGATTTGATGGCTTTACTTAATTTATCTGCTTCTCCAATGTAGCGTGTTACTTTTAAAATTCTAAATACTCTAAGCAATCTTAAAGACCTTACAGCAAGCAGCGCATTGAGTCCGCCAAATAAGAAAGTGAGGTATAATGGTATGGTAGATAATAAATCTATGATGCCATAAAAACTAAAAATATATTTAGACGGTTTGTTAATCGATATAATTCTCAGGATGTATTCTATGGTAAAGAATATGGTAATAATCCATTCCGCCATTATAAACTCATCAGCATACTTTTTTCCTAAATCGGGTACACTTTCGATCATCACTAGAACAAGACTTATAATAATGACGAAAAGAAGTGAGACATCAAATAATTTACCAGCAGGCGTGTCTGCTTCATAAATCACTTCATGAATTTTGCGCCTCCATTTACTTGAAATATGCTTATCGTCTTTACTCATGTATTAACCGTGCTTAGGAAATTTTGACGGATTTACTTCGTGCATTATTTCATAAACCTTATCAAATATATCATCTATACTAGGTTTTGAAAAATAATCTCCATCAGTGCCATAAGCTGGTCGGTGAGGTTGAGCTGCCAGACATTGAGGTTTGCTGTCTAAATATGGCCATGCGTTTTGAGTGTCCACAACCTGTTGCATGATATAAGCACTAGCTCCTCCAGATACATCTTCATCAATAACTAATAGTCTACTAGTTTTCTTAACACTTTGTAGGATTTCATGATGCAGGTCAAATGGTAAAAGGGACTGAACGTCAATAATCTCTGCGTCTATGCCAACTCTTTCTAACTCTGTTGCTGCTTGATCCACTAGTTTTAGGGTAGAACCGTAGGAAACTAAGGTGATATCCTTTCCTTCTCGCAACGTTTCTACTTTACCTAACGCAGTTCTAAATTCTCCTAGATTAGCGGGTAACTTTTCTTTTAATCGGTAACCATTTAAGCATTCTACAATTAGAGCTGGCTCATCACTGGCTATCAGTGTATTGTAAAACCCAGCGGCTTGAGTCATATTTCTAGGTACAAGAACATGAATACCTCGCACTAGATTAATAATTCCTCCCATTTGCGAGCCACTATGCCATATACCTTCCAGTCGGTGACCTCTTGTTCTTATAATTACAGGAGCTTTTTGTTTTCCTGCTGTACGGTATTGTACGGTGGCAAGATCATCACTCATTAATTGTAAACAATACAGCAAATAATCTAGATACTGAATCTCTGCAATAGGTCGCAAACCTCTCATAGCAAGACCTATTCCTTGACCTAAAATGGTAGCTTCTCTAATTCCTGTATCAGAAACTCTAAGCTCGCCATACTTCTCTTGCATACCTTCCAGACCTTGATTTACATCACCTATCTTTCCAGCATCTTCTCCAAAAACCATTACTTCAGGATGCGCAGCAAATAAAGCGTCAAAGTTATCCCTCATAACCACCCTAGCATCCACTTCCTCGCTTGTTTCATTGTAAATAGGAGGTACTGCTTTAATGTTTATGGCAGCATTTTTAGACTCACTGTAAAGTGAGCTGCTAAATTTTGTTTGATTTAGTTTTTTATTTTTCACGAGCCATTTGTTCAAATCTGTAATGGCATCATTACTTTCTTTAAGGGTAAATCTTAAGGTTTTTCTAACCGCTTCAAAAAAGTCTTTGCGGTAAGGTTCTTTTTCTTCTTGAAGTTTTGCAGCTAGAGGCTTTATAAAAACTCCATTATCAGAAATAGCGGCTACCGCATTAATTAATGAAACAGCTTCATCACGTTCTTCAAGTATGGGATTTAAATAAGCATTCCACGCAGCTTTTTTACCTTCTCTAACTTCTTTTTTAATTGATTTTTCTATTTCAGAAAGTTCAGCTTCTGTAGCAAAATCCTTATCGAGTAACCATTTTCTAAACTGGAGGTTACAATCATACTCACGTTCCCATGCAAGACGATCTTCGTCTTTATAACGTTCATGAGATCCACTTGTACTGTGACCTTGTGGTTGTGTAAGCTCTTGAACATGTATCAAGATTGGTACATGTTCTTCTCTAGAAATTTTACTAGCTTTTTCATAAGTTTCAATGAGAGAGACATAATCCCAGCCTTTTACGGTCATGATTTCATAACCTTCATCTTCCTCATCTCTTTGAAAACCAGCTTGTATTTTACTGATACTTTCTTTTGTAGTCTGGTGTCTAGCATGCACAGAAATTCCATAGTCATCATCCCAGACGCTTATTACCATAGGTACTTGAAGAACTCCAGCGGCATTAAAAGTCTCCCAGAAATGTCCTTCACTTGTACTCGCATTACCTATCGTTCCCCATGCCACTTCATTCCCTTTATTAGAAAAGCCGTTATCTGGATGTATAAGAGCGTTGTGTCTATAAACTTTTGATGCTTGTGCAAGGCCTAAAAGTCTAGGCATTTGTCCAGCGGTAGGAGATATGTCTGCACTAGAATTTTTTTGATCGATAAGCCTTTTCCAACTCCCATCTTCATTTAAACTGTGCGTTGCAAAATGTCCACCCATTTGACGACCAGCACTCATAGGCTCGTCATCGATATCAGTAGTTGCATAAAGACCTGCAAAAAATTGTTGTATAGTGAGCTCACCAATCGCCATCATAAAGGTTTGATCGCGATAATAGCCACTTCTAAAATCACCATTTTCAAAAGATCTTGCCCATGCTAGCTGTGGTAATTCTTTACCATCTCCGAAGATTCCAAACTTTGCTTTTCCAGTAAGAACCTCACGACGCCCTAGCAAACTACATTCTCTACTGATTACAGCGATCTTATAATCATTAAAAAGTTCTTCTTTAAAGTCTTCTCTAGCAAGTTTTTGTGGCTCTTTAACTGTGTTTTGCATTGTTTTTCGTCTTTACGCAAAGGTACGTTTTTAAGAGGCTAATTCCAACGGTAAAACTAGCGTTCAGTTAAGCTAAAATGAACGGGTAATCTAATGTATCATTTTTGGCTTTCTATCCCTACTGCTATGCCATGACTTTTGGTTACGGCAGCTTGGAAGTCTGCGATTGCCTATTTGCTATTTGAGATTTAACCATACATCAGTACCAGCGTCTTGTAAAAAGTTTTACAAAAGTATTTATATCTAAAGTAACTATAAAGCGTATTTTTTCATCGTAGTTATCCTGTGCTATTTCCCAGCCATTATTGCTGTAGATAGGGAAATAAAGTTCAAAAAAGTCTTGTAAGAGATTTAACCTAATGCCAGAATCGTAGACAAATTTTGCGCTCTGACCTCTGTTTTTTACAAAACCTACATCTCCATAAGCATGAATATAATTCCAAATACTGTAAGAAGCATTTAAAGTGGTCATCCATTGATTTGCAAATGCGGGTTCTAGTTGAGACTTAAAACCACCTTCTGCAACGATAAGTTGCTGAGAGAATAAACCGCTGGCTTCAGATCTGCCGTAATAATTATAATCAAATAAATAATCTGTAGGACGATCTAAGGCAAAAGAGAAAAAATCACCACTAGCTTGAGAGTTATTCGTTAAAAATGTACCGCCAAAGACTCTTAAATCTAGTTGTCTATTGTCTTTAAATAATTTACGCCACCTCAATCTATAAGTTGCTTTAGTAAATCCACTAGATATCTCTGTTCCCACGCTATAATTAAAAAGCCGATCCAAGTTATCGTCAGACTGAGAATAGCTTATGGAGAACACATTATAATCAGGTTCATCGATCGGGTTCATTGGATCTCTATCTCGATCTACATATACATTTCTAAAACTGAGGCTCTGCATTTTATTACTGCGCAGGTCCTTAGGTCGGTAATTGAATTGTAGCCAGCCACTTGCACGCCTGTACAAGAGATCATCAGCATAAGAAAATGTATTGGCACTTACACCGTATCTGACCTCATACAACCTTTCTTCCCGATCCTGCATAGGATGTGAGTATCCCAGACTTATAGAGCCTACTAGTTGATCAGAATTAGTCCCGTAGCCTGGTTTAATGCTATAACGAAATGGTTTAGGAAGTAAATTTCCATTGTAAAAACGTGTCCCTAGTGTAAGGCCATCATAGATATTAAACTCTATATCAGGCATTAAAAAAACTTGTGATCTTTCTGGATCCTCCACATCCTTGAATAACCTAAATTCTAAAGGTCTGTTTAAGGAAGGAAAGCTTTTTAACGTCTTATAATTATCTCTTGGGTTGAATTCTGCGATGAGTTCTTCATAGTTTACGGCTATTTTGTTAGCATGCTTTCGCGGAAGCGAGATCACACTATCTTCCTGGATTCCTTCTATCCATTGCTTGGTAATAATACTGTCTTTATCCAGCAAATAAACGGGCACTGGAATCTTAAGTTTTGATTTATTTTTCACTCTAAAGAAAACAGAATCGGTTGTTTTTTTAACTTGATTAATTTTCCAATCAAGCCTTTTATGAGTGGTGATGTAATCCTCAAAAAACCAATTGATGTCTTTAGGCGCATTTTTATCTAGAGTTGTTCTAAAAATGGATGCGTTTGTTCGTGTGTACTTGTTTTCCAAATAAAATTCTCTGATAGATTTTTCTAGGCTGTCATCTCCTAGGTAATCGTTCAAGAAGTTCAATCCTATAGCCGCTTTATAAGGAATTCCTAGTTGCTGGTTGTATTTTAAAAGCTGGTCTGCAGGGGTGTTTATGGCTTCATCTAGGTTTAATCGGGCACTGTTTAAATAGAGTAATTGATAAGCATCATTGAACTTTAATTTTGCGAGATTAAAACTTTTCAAGCCCCAAAAGTCACTTAATTTACCACCTATTTTAAGATCGGGATAGTATAGTTGCTGGTATTCCATCATGAGGTAAATCATGATAGACTTCTGTATCCAAGCTTCCTTCCTAGGGTTTACATGAATACCTTGTTCTACCCATTTGCGAGATAGCGTTTTCAACATTTTTATTTCATAGGTAAATCCAGCGGGAAAAGGATTTATAAAACTAGGTAAAGAACTCAATCCATAGACTGGGTTTTCGCGGTAATAGCGATCAGACACAAATACGTTTTCTTGTGGGTATGTACCCAATCGATCTTGTAAAAAACTGGCAACCCTATCATTAAAAATAACCTTTATCGCTGAGGGAACATCGTCATCTTGAATATCTGTGATGATATTTATTCCGGGAACACTATAGGTTTTAAAGAGGTCCGTATTGTTGAGAATATAGAGGACAGCTTCATGACTGTTATCACTTTTGAACAAATAACTGTTACGTTGATTTTGATTTGTTTCTAAAATTTTAGTGATAGTACTTATAGCTCTGTGGGTAACTGGCAAATGCAAGGAAATTGAAAAATCCATTGCTGCACCGTGAAAATCATCCAGATCTTTATGGGAATAATAATCCCATTTCCCATCAATGAACGGTGCGGGATGCAAATACCAGTACTTTAATGCATATTCCCCTAGACTGTTTTTACCATATCCAGTAAAATCATCTTTAGGTATTTTTACGGTATAATCTAAATCGACAGGACGCGTATTGCCTGGACTTAAAGGAGTGTCAAAATAAAGTTTTATAATATCCTGCTGTCCTGGAATACGTTCTATGCGGTATTTTTGATGTAAAGAATGGTTTGGAGAAAACGTCGTGCGACCTCTTTCTTCTTCTACTGAAAACTGAAATCTGTTTTTGAAATCTTCGGCAAATCTGGTGGCTAGTGGTGTCTGATTTGAAGAAAAGGCGTTTGCCCAATCTAGTAATACGATATAATCCCAAGAGACATCACTATCGTTATATATCTCTAGTTTTTGATGTATACTAAGAAGATCCTTATCGCTTTCTAATGTAGCGATAATTTGTGTTTTATGTTGCGCTTGTAGGAGGCTAGTGAACAAGAGCAAAATAAGCGTTAGCCTTTTAATCATATGCCTATAGGATTTGCTTTTGAGAGGTTAGAGGAGTAGTTATAAAATATAAGGCTTAAGTGGCAGGAATGATACCATGCAAGAATGTCATAAGTAGAACAGGCACTTAAGCTTTATAGTGTTTTTAGCCTCTAAAAATTAGGACTGAGGCTATACTTTTCATAAAATTCATTGATAATCGCTACTGCTTCATCGCTGGTGTCCACTAGGTGTAATAAATCAATATCTCCGGGGCTCACCGTGTGGAACTCTTGATCTAACGTGCTTTTTATCCAGTCTATCAATCCACTCCAGAATGCTGTTCCAACCAGTATGATAGGGAATTTACCTATTTTGTTAGTCTGTATCAATGTGATCGCTTCAAATAATTCATCTAGCGTACCAAAGCCGCCGGGCATCACTATAAAGCCTTGAGAATACTTTACAAACATCACTTTACGAGCAAAAAAGTAATCAAAGTCTAGGCTTTTATCATTATCAATATAAGGATTATCATGTTGCTCAAATGGCAATGCTATATTTAATCCAACAGAGGTACCACCAGCCAGATGTGCACCTTTATTACCCGCTTCCATAATTCCAGGACCACCTCCAGTAATGACACCATAGCCGTTTTCAACGATTTTCCCAGCGATTTCTGTAGCCAGTTTATAATATTCATTATCTGGTTTTAATCGTGCACTACCAAATATAGATACACAGGGTCCTATGCGACTCATGCGTTCAAATCCCATTACAAACTCAGATAAAATCTTAAAGGTTGCCCAGCTATCGTTAGTCTTTAAATCATTCCAACCTTTTTCTCTTACTTCTTTTCTCATTTTCACACTTTTAATTTAGAGGCCAATTTTATGAAACTATCTATTTTCAGATGTAATCATACCAGTTGCCATTTGATTTTTATTCAATAAAAATTACTTTTCACTTCACTGACGTTATGCAGGTTTTAACTTAAAAACAAACGAATACTAATGATATGCTTTATTTTTAGGCTTCGTATCAAGAAAAACGATTCCTTTTTTTATTATAGAATCAAATAGTAGCCTATAGTACAAACATAATCACTTAGTGCATATAAATATTGGTTTTATGTGTTATTTTAGTGATATTTAATAGGTTAAATCGAAGGTTTTAAGTTACTAATTTTTAATATCGCAATTCTGTAATTTCACTAAGTATGTATGAGTGTTTTAAATAAATATCTTCCACAACTTGCCGTTGCTCCATTAACGGCATTATTGGAGCAAAATCAGGTTCATCTTAAAATAGTAGATGAGCGCAGGACCAGACATGGTGATTACCGCAAGAATCCCGATGGCTCTCATGGAATTACCATCAATGCAAACCTTAATGCCTATCGTTTTACCATTACCTTAGTTCATGAGATAGCGCATCTAGTGGCCTTTAAGAAATATGGAAGTGCTATAAAACCACATGGAGTAGAATGGAAGCATACCTTTCAACAGTTGATGTTGCCCTTTTTACGTCCAGATATTTTCCCTAGCGATTTATTGCCAGTTCTTGCCAGACATTTTAAAAACCCAAAAGCCAGCAGTGATACAGATGCTATGATGAGTGTAGCTCTAAAATCATACGATCCAGAAAGTGATAAAAGCTATATATTTGAACTGCTGCAGGGCAGTGTATTTTTAGGGCCTAACGGAAGGAAATTTCAAAAAGCAGAAAAACTGCGCAAGCGCTATAAATGCGTTGAAATACATACTGGAAAAGTCTACCTTTTTCAGCCTAATGCCCAGGTAATACCACTGATGGAATAAATTGAATAAAAATAAAATAGCAGCGTTTTATTTTAGTATATGTATGTGGTAAAAGCTGTCATAAAATTAAAAATGATATGAGTAATAATAAGTATGCGGTAATAATGGCTGGTGGAGTAGGTTCTCGATTCTGGCCGGTGAGCAAACAATCCTTTCCCAAGCAGTTTCACGATATGCTAGGAATGGGAAAGTCCTTGCTGCAAATGACTTTTGACCGATTGGAACAACAAATACCATCGCGACAGATTCTGGTGCTTACAAACGGTGCTTATGTAGATCTCGTCAAAGAGCAACTTCCAGAAATGGATTTTGGAAATATCGTCGCAGAGCCTGTTATGCGCAACACAGCACCTTGTATTTTACTGGCAGCTTTAAAGATTCAAAAAATGAATCCAGAAGCAAGCATGATAGTTGCTCCTAGCGATCATTACATTGCCGAAGAGGATATTTTTAACGAAGATCTAGCTACCGCTTTTCAATTTTGTGCAGCGCAGCCACAAGCCTTAATGACATTAGGTATCCAGCCTACTTCTCCTAATACTGGTTATGGATATATTGAGTATAATAAAGAAGATAACCAGATCAAAAAAGTATCTCAATTTAGAGAAAAGCCTGATTTAAAAACGGCGCAGGAATTTATTGCAGCTGGTAATTTTGTGTGGAATGCAGGAATTTTTATATGGAATGTGGCTGGTGTGGTGTCCGCTTTCGCGAAAGCGCAACCTCAATTAACTTCTCTCTTTAACAATGGGTTGTCAGCTTTTAATACTCCTATGGAAACCCAATGGTTGGAAGAGAATTACCCCAAAGCAGATAATATATCGGTTGATTATGCGATTATGGAAAAAAGTGATGCTGTTTTTGTATTGCCCGCACGATTCTCTTGGAACGATTTAGGAACTTGGGGTTCTTTGTATGATAAACTCGATAAAAATAAGGACGCAAACGCTGTTATAAATGCCAGCGTTACCGCAATGAATTCTCAAGGGAATATGGTGCTTACTGCTCCAGGAAAGAAGGTGATCTTACAGGGAATGCAAGATTATATCATTATAGATCAGGATGATGTTTTGATGATTATTCCTAAAACCGCCGAACAAGAAATTAAAGAAATACGCAATGCGGCCATGGATACATATGGTAAAGAAATAGGATAATGGAACCACAAGAATCTCAAAATCAAAAATCTACGGGAGACAACACCTTAGATGCAAACAAGCAAAAAATCACAGGTATTTGGGAAAATATCATGGCGTTTTTGAATGATTTATTAGATATAAGAGCAGATTCTGATCGCGATCAGACTATTGAAGCCGTGAGAAAAGACATCTCTTTTCAAGGTCACAACGCTTGGATTCTTATCTTTTCCGTTTTTGTAGCTTCCATAGGTCTAAACGCAGGATCTACTGCGGTCGTGATAGGAGCGATGTTGATCTCTCCACTTCTGGGGCCTATAGTAGGTATGGGATTAGGTACCGCGATTAACGATGCTACCATGTTGCGCCGCTCATTAACTAATCTAGGGGTGATGGTTGGATTGTCTCTTCTTACAGCAACGCTTTACTTTTTTATCTCGCCTTTTAAAGAACCGACAGGTGAGCTACTTGCTAGAACCTTTCCCACGACTTTTGATGTGCTCATTGCTATATTTGGCGGTCTAGCACTTATCGTAGCCAAAGCTAAAAAAGGGACTATCTCTAACGCGATTGCAGGTGTAGCTATTGCTACGGCTTTAATGCCGCCACTATGTACCGCCGGTTGGGGTATTGCCACGGGACAGTGGGCGTATTTTGGTGGTGCTATCTATCTATTTTGTATCAACGCGGTTTTTATTGCTTTATCCACCTTTGTAGTTTGTAAACTGCTTAAGTTTCCTATGGTAAAATATGCCAATCAAGCAAAAAGGAAACGTGTATCTAGATGGGCGACGGCAATAGGAGCATTTGTGTTACTGCCTTCTATTTTCTTTTTTTGGCAATTGTATTCGATCCAAGCAAAGCAAATTGCCGTTGATACATATTTTAAAAATAAGATAGGTTATGTAGGGATGAGACCTACTATGGAGTGGGATAAAGAAACAAACAAACTGGATATTGTCATGTTTGGAGAAATCGTACCACAACCGACCATAGAGGATTGGGAAAGTAAGTTTTATAAAACACCAGATTTGGAAGGTTGTACGGTTGAATTTTTTCAAGGATCAAAAATGCCTACAGATACGAATGGCAATGTAGAATTAGTGCAAGAAGAACTCATTGGTCAAATGAAGCAAATTCAGAATAAAGATGTGCGTATTGCTGCACTGGAAAGGGAGATCACTCGTTTAAGTAATGAGAACAGCACGTTAGATGCGATTAGTGAAGAAATACGAGTTAATTACCCAGAATTTTCCAAGATCAGTTTTGCAAAATCTATAAATATAGACTTTGATAAAAATAAAAAAGACACCACACTGGTCTATACAGTTGTTTTTAAGGATGCTGCGTTATCCATAAAGGACAGATTGACGTCTAAAAACCGTATGGCAGAGTGGTTGGGCTACCGACTGCAGTCTGATAAAATAAAGATCAATGAAATAGGAAGTAGTGTCACTACACCCGTGGATTCCGTAAAGTTAAAATCGGTAACAGAGGAATAGGTAGTTGGTTGGAAAACTTTAGTTTTAGTAGGTTTTGGAATGGGTTGAGGTGCATACTTTAAAATAGGCTTGTAGTCTGTATAGTTAAATGATCAAAGAAAAGCCCATATTAAGAGAAATAAAATTGTGAATATTAGTAATAAAATCACACTCGAAGAAACTATTAAAGTGATTTTCACAAGAGTTCTAAATTTCTTTTTAGAGTTTAAAGCGTATACGGAGCAAGCAAATGTTCCTAATAACAATATAAAAGATATAATGCCAAATATCCCTTGTAGCATAGAGCTATATGGTCTACCTAAAAGATCAGAAAATAAAAAAAAACTAATGAAAGACTCGTTAATAAAAGTAGCTTTAGACATAAACGCCCATTAATTTTACATAAGTAAATCTTTCGATCCATAATTAGTCATAATTGATTTTACCTTGCTGTGTTCACATTATTACCTTAATCACATAGTTTTATAAAAGAGGTAATTATTAAAGATACCAACTTTAGTGTTCGATTGCAATGAGTGCTCATACGGTACTTGAATCAAGGTGCTTCTAGAGTTATCAAAAAGTTCGAAAAACAGATTTTTGAGTTTTATAGACAGACAGGTTTACTCGGTACGGCACTAGTTGTGGACCAGGTTGTGGAATGGGTTGAGGTAGTACTATAATACATATATAGGCATACTCATTTCCAAGGTTTGTGTGCGATTGCAACGAGCACCAACAAGGTTATTAATCAAAGTATTCTACCTGCTAGGCTAGTTGGCAACTTGTACCAACAAGCATTTCCAGTTCCATGTGCGACTCTACACTATCGATAGTGTCCATTTCTTGAAAAATAAAACCATTCTGAAAATCTCAAAATAAAATGCTGCTATAAAATGACTATTTAGCGCACCATCAACTTCTCAACTCGAGTTTGATTTCCTTCTTTAAGGTGTACCAAGTACATTCCAGAGGCTAAATGGTGGTTGAGGCTTGTGTTTTGTGTGAGTTTTTGCGTGAGTGTTATTCTTCCAAAAGCATCATAGATGACTACTTCTACTGGATGACGTACATTATCAATCTTCAAGAAATTTGTGGAAGGATTAGGACTCAAAATGATTTGGGATAGTTCTTCTGTTCCTTGAGACAAGGTAAAACTTTGTCCTACTAGGTTGCCATAGATATATTCGGCTAATTCTGGATGATCGATAAATGGATTTCTATTGATTTGCCAGGTATAAATAATATTATTGCGGTTCATCTCAAAATCATCTGGTGGATCATTTCTGTGCCACTGGATCAAAGTAGCTAGGTCACCCAGTTGACCTACAGTTGTATTTGCTGGGTTACCGTTCACAAGAGCCAGGTTATTGAACCTGTGATCCATATAGAATAAAGCACGAGCTACATCTCCATGCCAGCTGTCTTGAGATCCTACAGGACCGTTGTATTCTGGAAAATCATTGTTTCCTCGCGAACTGTTTTCTGGTCCATCTGCCGCTCTTAAGTGATGTGCATCGCTATTGCCATGGCGCAAACTATCTGCATTTGTTTCTGTCCATATAGACATTCCATCACCAACTTCATCGTACTCAATAGACCTAAAACGACCTCTAGAACGCGACCAGATGTGCTCTCTGTTCCATTTTCCCGTACTGTTACTGCTGGTTTGAAAATCAATCACTCTGCGTTCCTGCTCTGTATACATCAACCAGACATTGTTGGAGTTTAATGGAGAGGTATCTGCTATTTTTAAAATTTCTGTTACATCATCATAGGTGTGGATACGCACTACATTTTCTTCAGCAATTAATGCTGTAACCGCTTGTTCCAATTGTGGAGAAGCCAGATTGTCTAAAGAGCTGTAATAATTTGCAGTTGCTGTGCTGGTTACGTTTCCATAGGTAGGAGCAAGTGGTGTACCATATCCAGCCACCTGAAAGTCGTTATCGATTACAAAAATCTCTTTGCGGTCATTCAGTCGCTTAAATCCCACAGGTAGATTGTTATCCATATCAATCGTTAAAGATTCGTCACCTTCATCAATCGCATCATCAATAATGGTAAATGATAATAAGGTGCTGGTTTGTCCAGACAGTATGGTAAATGAGCTGGCACCCGTGTAATCTGCAGCGTCAAACCTGAAATTCTCTAGGGTAAAACCTAATGTGAAATCTGCTGTTGGAGCTTGTGTAAGTGAGAAGGTGATATCAAACGTGTCTGGTTCTGTAAGCTCTGACTTGCTGGATGTAAAACTCACCCCATTATAGGTAGGTGTAGTCGAATTATTTAGGGAATGTGGTGTAGATGCTTTTGTCTCATAGGTCCCGTCTGCTTTGCGCTGAACAGACTCCGTGAGTTTATTGTTATTCTCATCCTCGTTGTACTGTACATTAATTCCTAATAATGTCATTAGAGCTGCATTATCTGCATCATCTGTATCATAAATTAAAGCACTTACTAAGTCTGTTTGAGTAGCAAAAGTTCTATCGGGCCAGTCGGTATCACTACCTCTATAAATAGCAACGGCATCAGCACCGTTTTGAATATTACTTTCGGCTAGTAAGCGGTCTGGAACTGGAGAAACTAGGGAGCTGCCTAAAACGGCTAGTCCATTAACATCTGTGGTGAGACCGTCTAGATCTTTGACATAATAACTACGTCCCATGCCGCTACTTGCGCTGGAGGAACCATTGAAAAAGACCAATACATAGCCGTCTAATGAGTAAAAAGGTGTGTCAGATTTGAGTTCTACAAATTCCATGTCGTCTGTACTAGGAGTGTCTGTATCTAGCTCGTTAATGACTACTTGTGATTCTGCTTTCGCTAAAGCGAGAACAACACAAATTAGAAACCATATCTTTTGCATAATCAGGGGAAATTTTTGTGAAAGTAACACTTCTATTAGGTTTTTAATAAAAAGAAACTGTAAATGATTGAAGTGATTTAGGCAATTCCTCATGATTGCTATCCATTAAAAATGTAAGTTTGATTATGGATTCTAAAGACAGTTCCTTTTACGCACAATTGCATGTTCATCATGGAGTTCTTCATGAACTTGTATCAGATCAAGAGACATTTACTAAAGTTCCTGAATCTTGGAATATTATTGTAACAGACGTAAAGAATTCCACTCAAGCTATAAAAGAAGGCAAACAACAAGTGGTGAACCTAGCGGCTACCGCAAGTATAGTCGCCTGTCTCAATATTTCTCGTGCTAAGGGAATAGAGATTCCTTTTTTCTTCGGTGGTGATGGCGCGACATTAATAGTTCCAGACGATATTTTAAAAGAATGTCTCTTTGCCTTACAATTGCATCAAGAGCGTTGCTCTATTTCTTTTGATTTTTTTCTTAGGGTAGGTCATCGTAAAGTAATTGATATGATTCGGAAAGGAGCTAGCCTTCGTATCTTAAAATATAAAAGCAATGAACTGCACACCATGCCTATCATTTTAGGGGATGCACTTCAAATGGCAGAAGGTTTTATAAAATCTTCTAACAACGAAAAAGTTATAGCAGATTTAAAATATAATCTAGACCTCAATGGGATGGAATGCAAGTGGGATAAAATTAAACCTCCAGAAGATGAAAATGAAATACTCACGCTTATTGTTTCAGCAAAAAAGGTGACAGACCAGTCAAAGGTTTATAGTCAAGTGCTAGAAAAAATAGAACAGGTTTATGGTAACGATTTGATCAGACACCCAGTTACAGCAAAAAGATTAAAGATGGTTCATAATTTAAGCAGCATCAAGGCCGAGGTAAAGATGAAGTTTAAGAATATCACTAATGGTAAAATCGCTACCAGCTGGTGGCGCAGTTTTATAGGGAGCTGGTTTACTAAAAATACTTCTAAAGGAAGAAACTACCTAAATGACATGATCCAGTTGACAGAAACCTTATTGTTAGATGGAGCCATTAATACCGTAATAACAGGAAAGATAAACCAGCGAAAAGAATTATTAGCTTATCTGAATTCACTGGAAAAACAAGACTCCATCAGTTATGGTTATTACAGCAGTTCTAGTAGTGTGCTTTCTTGTTTTGTAACTGCCATGGATAATTATCACATTCATTTTCTCGATGGAGAAAATGGAGGCTATACGAATGCTTCTAAGATGTTAAAGGCCAAGAGGAATGCTTAAAAGAAGGTGGCTACTTCTAGTGACTGGATAGCTACTTGATCATAAGTGCTTTAAAATACAAATATTCTATTTCGTGTTTCTAAACTGAGCCAGCGATTAGTACTGCTTAAAATATGATCATAAGGAAACAACTTGCCTCTAGCATGTTTCAATATCAAATAGCGCAGGAATAGATAGCAGGTAATCTACTGGATAAAAACAGAACTTACTTCTTCCAGCAATAGGGATTATCTATAGTGTAGAGCCTTAGGTATTTTCCTCTTTTAAGCCAGCTAGGAAAGTCGTACTAACTGTTAGGGATACCGAACAAAAAAACATAAGATGGAGCTGTTTTTATACACTGTTGCAAAAAAATGATAATAAAACTAAATAAAGCCGCGATGGTACGACATTATAAGTAGATGAAATCTAATAAATAATTTCTACCTATTGGATAGGATCTAACATCATTTAACACATTTATTGTTGTCGAGTAAAATTTTTCTAAGTGGACTTTAAGCCATTTTATCGCGCTGTTCTAAAACATATGGCAGGAATACATTTTATTCTCTCATGTTTGACACTACAAATCATGTTTTAAAATAGTTATAAGGAACCTGCTTATTTAGATTTCTATCCCGTAATTACGATCAAGTCTTTATTCTTTCAAAGACTTTTACTGCTTGTTTCAGCAAGCGTTCTTTTGTCTCTAGCCAGACACTACTTTATAACAGTTGCTCCTATAAAATAAGTTGGTCTGCATTACGGATGGATGTAGGATAGTGAATAGTGCCAATGGTGATTTATAAAATCAAGATGGATACATATGTCAGGATGCCTTAATGCCATATGGTGTTAATTGAATCTACCTGAATCGAAGAGATTAAGATAGACACAGGAGTTAATTCTCTTGATGGTTTAGAGTTAGATACCGTTAAATGAAACCAAAATAAAGAAGAATATTAGGTTAATAGCAACATAAACTAGGGTTAAAGATTCTTTTATTGGCTAGCCTTTGACTGGTATGTTGTATTTTATTGATATGGAAAAAGTATTAGTAGCAGGCGCAACAGGCGCCACAGGAAGACACATTGTTAATTTATTAAAAGAGTCACCAGATTTTGAGCCATTTGCGATGATTCGTAAAGAAGATCAGAAAGTGCCATTTGAAGCCCAACATATAAACTGGGTCCTAGGAGATTTATCAGAAGATATCAAACATACTTGTAGGGATATGGATAAAGTAATTTTTGCAGCAGGTTCTGGCGGTACAGATGTAGTAGAAATAGATCAAGAAGGAGCGAAAAAGCTAATTGATGCAGCAGAATTTAACAAAGTGAAGAAATTTATAATGTTGAGCTCTATGGGTACGGACCAACCAGAGCAAAGTGACGACTTGCAAGAATATCTAAAGGCAAAACAAAATGCTGATAGGCACTTAAAAAATGGTATTCTCAATTATGTTATTGTTAGACCAGGAGCTTTAACAAATGAAAATGCTACAAATCATATTAAATTAGCTCATAAATTGAATAGTCAAGGGAGCATTTCAAGAGCAGACGTGGCCCAAACACTGGTACGGGTATTAAAGGATGGTATTGCTGACAAAGAAACTTTTGAAATTCTTAAGGGAGAGATTTTAATAAGTCAGGCAATTGATAACAACAGTGTGGCACCAGGATAAGTAATGATTTTACAAAAGCTGAAGGAATACCAATTAAAAAGCCATCTCAATAGGAGATGGCTTTTCCACGTTTTAGTCAGCTTTAAAAACACTATTATGACTAATAATAAGTAAAACGTCTTACTTTGGCGATATACTTAGCCAGTCGTATTACTTGATGGCTGTAACCGTATTCATTATCGTACCATACATAAACGACCACATTTTTACCATCAGGACTTACGATGGTAGCATGAGAATCATAAATTGATGGCGCATTTGATCCGATAATATCACTGGAGACCAGCTCGTTATCAATAGAGTATTTAATCTGCTCTACGAGGTCACCTTCTAAGGCATATTTCTTTAAAGTAGCATTAAGGGCATCTTTAGAAGTGGTGTTTACTAATTCTAGATTGAGAATAGCAAGAGACCCATTAGGAACAGGAACCCGTATGGCATTTGAGGTGAGCTTACCTTCAAAAGATGGTAAAGCTTTACTTACCGCTTGTCCAGCACCAGTTTCTGTGATGACCATGTTTAATGCAGCAGCACGACCACGTCGGTATTTGCTGTGCATATTATCTACTAGATTCTGATCATTTGTATAGGCATGTATGGTTTCTAGATGCCCTTTTGTTACACCAAAACTATCTTCAATAGCTTTTAGAATCGGAGTAATAGCATTAGTCGTACAACTCGCAGCAGAAAAAACATCCACTTGATCTGGATGGTGTTCTAAATGGTTGACGCCGTGAACAATATTAGGGATCCCTTTTCCAGGTGCTGTAAGCAATACTTTATGGGCGCCTTTTGCTTTTAAATGACGAGCCAGTGCTACATCATCTCTAAAAGCGCCAGTATTGTCAATAATAAGCGCATCCTTAATACCGTATGCCGTATAATCTATATCTTCTGGCGCATTTGCACTGATCATTTTTACGGTCGTACCGTTAACGATCAAAGATTCTTGTTCTACATTATAACTAACCGTACCAGAAAAATCTCCATGAACACTATCTTGGGCGAGTAAAGAAGCACGTTTTTCAAGAACAGACTCGGTGATAGCCCCGCGAGTAACTATAGCCCGCAATCGCAACTGACTTCCTTTTCCAGCCTTAGTCATTAACTCACGAGCCAGCAATCTACCTATTCTTCCAAAACCATAAAGCACCACATCTTTAGGAGTAATTACTTCTGTTTTTTGCGCACTACCTAGTTTGTTCACTACAAAACTCATGGCATCCTGCATTTCGTTTTCTTCCAGATGGTATTCAAAAGTTAGTTTTCCTATGTCTAATTTAGAAGGTGGCAAGTCTAACAATAGGATCGCTTGGGCAATTTCCACACTATCAAAAACAGAGATTGGTTTTTGAACAAACTCGCCAGCATATTCATGCAAATTGATGATTTCACTTACATTTCTATCAATCAGTTGGTTTCTAAAAAGAACCAATTCAATGGAACGATCGTACCATAAATCACTTACGGCTTTGATAAATGCAACAGCTGCACGTCGCCTATCTGTTTGAAAAGCGAGCTCTTTTTCATAAGTATCTAGATGGTTACTCATAAACGTGGGTTTAGGTTGTTTAATTTTTTGCAAAAGTAACCATACTATAACGTTATAGTATGGTTATTCTAAATTTATTTGCAGCAAATTGATGAATAGTATATAGTTTTCTATGACAATTTTGCTTTCGCGAAAGCGGGATAGGGAATTTGAAAACAAGGCCATAGGAAACCCTTTAATGTATGAGAAGCCAAGTATTTAGTTTGTGTATTCTGAGTGTACCGGCAGATGATGTGTCTGTGTATTGAAGTGTTGAAACTTTTTTAAAGGGATGCTGTTATTTTAAACGGACAGAATAATAAGAACTGTCCTTCTCTTATTGAAAATTATACACTACCTAATTCTCTAACTTAAATAAATTGGTATAAATGTCAGCTACATATATTAATTACCTAAGATCCTTATGTATATTTACACTTAAGAATCTTAGGTATGTCTAACAATCAATTATACAGGGGTAGTTTAGCCACTATTATCTTGCGATTACTCGAGCAAGAAGGAAGGATGTACGGTTATGAAATCACTCAAAAAGTAAAAGAAATGACCGGTGGCCGCATGGAAATAAAAGAAGGAGCATTGTATCCTTCCTTACATAAACTAGAAGCAGAAGGACATCTAACAGTAGCCGTGGAGAAAGTGGATAACCGGATACGGAAATATTACTCTCTTACACCACAAGGGGAAAATGAAGTGGTCAACATGCTGGCAGAGTTAAAAGAGTACATGGAAAATATGCAAGCTATTATGAACCATAAATTATCCTATTGATATGAAGCTGAATACATCACAAATAGAAAAATTATTTCAGTTTACAAGAAAGCACTATGTAGAATGGTATGATTTACAATCTGAATTAGTAGATCATCTTGCCAATGGAATTGAGCAGCAATGGCAACAAAACCCTAAAGTAATATTTGAAGATGCGCTGCAAATAGAGTTTAAGAAATTCGGTGTTTTTGGTTTTATGGATGTAGTAGAAGAACGGCAAAAATCTTTAGGTAAGAAATATTCTAAATTGATCTGGAAACACGTTTTAGAGTTTTTTAAAATCCCTAAGGTATTTATGCTAGTACTTTTTAGTGCGGCCTTATTTTACTTTCGCAGAGCGTTAGAGGTAGCGACTGATTATTTTACCATAGTACTATGTTTCTTATTGATTAGTTTGTTCACTGTGGCAACAGTCTCTAGTTATCGCAAGAAAAAGAAGGCGCAATTAAGCAAAGAAAAAAAATGGCTTTTTAAAGATATTATCATGGGCTACGGGTTAGGCTCCAGCATAGGGCTAATACCGTTTTACTTTTTCAATGCATTACTGCCTCATGCGAGCTCTTTTTCAAATATTAACTCTTGGTTGCTTGGTGTAATAAGTTTTGGCTTTGTACTTATGTGCATCATGATGTATGTGATGCTCGTGGTAATCCCTAAAAAAGTTGAGGAATACTTAGAAGAAACTTATCCGGAGTATCAACTGGTGAAGCAAAATGTAAAACAAGGTATTCTTTAGGGTTAAAAACATATATTTTACATGTATTTAAATCTTTGATGTCTAGAGTTGAAATTATGCTGTGGCATTTGTTAACCCCACAAAAATTTTGAAACCCATCTTCAAAACCTTTAAATTTTGAACGAATAAATCGGTCTGTTTTAGCACACCGAGATTTACAACATTCACAAGATTATTCATTTGTATTGTTTTTATTGTTGCTTTTTTTTAATCTTCTAATCATAAAATAAGGTAGTTGAGCTTTCACATATTTAAAATATTAAAAAACCTCCAAATGAGCACCTGTGTCATCTGGAGGTTTTTAAATTTCACTTAATCACTTAATCACTTAATCACTTAATCCATTGTATACCTAAAACGTTCTGTTTCTCCAGCACTATTCTTCATCTGGATCAATAACGTTGCATTGGGACTAACGTCTCTCAATACCTTTTGAACATCTTCTATGTTAGCGACTGTACGGTCATTAATTTTTGTAATGATATAGTCACTCATATTATATCTGGAAAGATTCCCTGTAGTTTGTACGATTTTAACTCCTTCTTTTACTTGGTATGTCCTGCGATCTGCTGAGGTTAAATTGCGTAAATCCATATCTATAGAAGCGATACGCACCGTGTTATTTTTAGTTAATTTAATATTTACATTTTTAAGAACTCCATCCCGCAATACCCTCGCTATTAAAATATCTCCTGGGTTTTTACTCGTCACGTAACCTGTCAAGTCTGCAAATTTTGTCACTTTGATCTTATCAATCATGGTAATTACGTCACCTTTAAGCAGTCCTGCTATATCGGCACCGCTACCCTCAACAACATCAGAGACTACAATTCCTTCTGTTTCATTGATTCCTAATTCTTTTGCAATGGTTCCATTTAAATCACCACCACGTATTCCCAACATTCCCTTTTGGACAAAACCGTATTCCATAATGTCGTTAATTATTTTGCGAGCATTGTTAGAAGGTACCGCAAAAGAATAACCTACATAAGATCCAGTCTTAGAAGCAATAGCTGTGTTGATACCGATTAACTCACCATTGATATTAACCAATGCACCACCAGAGTTCCCCGGGTTTACTGCGGCATCCGTTTGTATAAAGCTTTGAACATTAGAATCTGTCGCGTCTAGGTCCCTACCTTTTGCACTAATAATGCCAGCAGTTACGGTACTGGTAAGATTAAATGGGTTTCCCACTGCGAGAACCCATTCCCCAATTTTTGTTTGATCAGAATTACCGAAAATAATATAAGGAAGTATTTCATCGGCATCAATTTTTAATAAGGCGATATCGCTATTAGGTTCTGTACCTATCAATGTTGCTTTATAGGTTCTATTGTTATTGAGAGTTACTTCCAGTTCGCGAGCATTTTCAATCACGTGATTATTGGTTACAATATAACCGTCTTCTGTAATGATAACACCGCTTCCAGTTCCTATGGCTTCTCGATAAGGAACGCGACCAGACCGTACATCTGCCCAAGACTGTCGCACTCTTGCAATTGTTTTGTTTTTAACGTGAACAACGGCGTGTACAGTTTTTTCAGCAGCTTCTGTAAAATCAATTCCTGCGATAGAAGTAGAGGCCACATAGTTTACAGAAGAGACTGGAGTGGTTTCTTTTGTTTGTATCGTTTCTGGATATTTAAATGGTTGCGAATCCTCCTCAAAAAAGAATTGGTAAGATCCTAAAACAATTGCCCCACCTAGGATGGCAATTCCCAATGTTTTTATAAATGATTTCATGTGCGATTTGTTTAATTAAAACCTTTCGTAAACTCCTGTTTTGAAACTAAATAAGGGCTTTCTTTGAACTATATAATAGTCTTGCGTTCAGGTTAAAAGCCAAAAATTATAGCTCAAGCATCTATCTTAGAGTCGGCAGTAAGGAGTTTAAATGTATGCTCTATTGTAATAACATAAAGTTACAGATAGAATTGCATTTTAGGAGCAGGTTTAACGCTGTTTAACACTTTTAGAATTAGATGATATTCTATTAATTCACCCTTGAAATACCGCAATAAACTGGTTTTATTCCGCTTATTGTTGTTCAAAATAATCATCCAGCAGCTTCTCTAAACTTTTACAAAATCGGTACAAGTACCTTTCATACAAATCAATTACTTGCCCTATAAGAGGACCACTAGTTTGGTGATCATAACATAGAACAGTAACTTCACGAAGACTCTTCAAAGTACAAGCTGTCTTATTTATAGGTCATGCTTCAACGCGATATAAAAGAGAACCATCTTCTTAAACGACATAAAAAGACGAATCGGGTAGCGTAATAAAATAAGATGTAAGTGAAACTGCATTTGTTTTTAAACTTTTTACAAATAATTTTTCACGAGGGTCGTTTTCTTTTCCTGTAAATCCATACAGTAAGTGGTATTACTGTATTTTTGTTATCATGGGAACTATTGTATTCTTTAAGTATCAAGGAACAGGTAATGACTTTGTTATTATCGATAACAGAGAACTTACTTTTGATAAAAATAACGCGGAGCTTATCGCACGACTTTGTGACCGTAAATTCGGTATAGGAGCTGACGGATTGATGCTGCTAGAAAATCACGACAGCTTAGATTTTACCATGGTGTATTACAATGCAGATGGAAACGAAAGTTCTATGTGCGGTAACGGTGGTCGTTGTTTAGTGAGTTTTGCACAGTTTTTAGGTATCGTAAAAGAAGAAGCTGGTTTTGTAGCTATCGATGGCTTCCATCTGGCACACGTGCTGGATGATGGAGCTGTTAGCCTTCAAATGAGTAAGGTTTCTACAGTAGAAGTTTTTCCTAGACATATTTTTACAAATACAGGATCGCCTCATCATGTTCAATTAACTGATGATTTAGATCATACAGATGTTTTTACACAAGGAAGAGCTATAAGAAATAAGCTTTATGGTAAAGAAGGAGCAAACATCAATTTTGTAGAACCACAAGGAGGCAACGTTTTTAAAGTGCGCACGTATGAACGTGGAGTAGAAGATGAAACATTGAGCTGTGGAACAGGCGTTACGGCAGTGGCACTTGCTATGCATAGCACAAAACAAACTCCTGATAAGGAGGTTATTCTTTTAACACTTGGTGGTGAATTAAAAGTAAAATTCCAACCTACACCTCAGGGATATGAGGACATTTGGCTCACTGGTCCAGCGGTTCAAGTTTTTAAAGGTGAGATAGAAGCATGATGTTACAAAACAACATATGCCGTTTGCGAGCTGTAGATCCCGAAGATTTTGATTTTATCTATGAGTTAGAGAATAACCCAACGTTATGGGAATTTGGTAACACCACGACACCCTACTCAAAATTTACTATTAGAGAGTATTTGGAAAATGCGCATCGTGATATTTACGAAGTAAAACAATTGCGACTGGCGATCTGTAATCCAAAAGATGAAATAAAAGGTGTTGTAGACTTATTTGATTTTGATCCTTATCACAAGCGTGCAGGTGTTGGAATTGCGATTTTAAAAGAGGCTGACCGCACAAGAGGATTTGCTACAGCTGGTCTAGAACTCCTTATAGAATATGCTTTTAAACACTTGCGATTACATCAATTATATGCCACTATTAGTGAAGATAATCTATCTAGCCGCAGATTATTTGAGAAGTTAAGCTTTCGCGAAAGCGGAATAAAAAAAGATTGGATCGCTACAGAAAAATCCTATAAAAACCAACACTTTTACCAATTGATCAATGAATAGTAGTTACAAAAAAATCATCCTAGGAATTGTATTGTTGGGACTAGTCGGTATGGGATTCTTTGCCCATAATGTTTGGGCAGTGCTTTTTGCTCCTAATACTAATTTTGAGACAGACACCTATGAAGTTTATATCCCGACTAACGCCGATTATAAGGCCGCTTACTTGATCATTGCTGAGGCGGTGGAGAATCGAGATGATTTTCACACTACTGCTGTGAAAAAAAAATATAACGAGAACGTAAAACCAGGTCGTTTTCTTATTGTGAAAGGCTCTAGTAACAACGATATAATCAATACGGTGCGCAGTCAGAATAGACCTATTAAAGTTACTTTTAACAATCAAGAAAGATTAGAAAACCTTGCAGGAAGGTTATCACAGCAAATGGAACCGGATAGCCTTAGTTTGTTAAAAGCGATGACTGACCCAGCTTTCTTAAAAGAAAATAAACTCGATATACACACGGCTTTAACTATCTATTTACCTAATTCTTATGAGACGTATTGGAATACCACTCCGGAGCGTTTCAGAGATAAAATGTTAGGGTATCACAAGCAATTCTGGAATGCAGACCGACTAGCAAAAGCTAAGAAACTTGATTTAACACCTAGCGAGGTCTATACAGTCGCTTCTATAGTTCAAAAGGAAACAGCAAAAGTGGATGAAATGCCTCGAGTGGCTGGAGTATATCTCAACCGTCTTTCTAGAGGAATCAAACTCGACGCAGATCCAACTGTGATCTATGCAAAGAAAAAATCTGAAAATAACTTTGACCAGCAAATAAAACAGGTGTTGTATGTGCATCTTGAAATAGACCATCCTTATAATACTTACAGGTATGCCAGCTTGCCGCCTGGACCTATTGTTACCCCAGATCTTGTGGCGATCAGTGCTGTTCTTAACTCAGAAATGCACGATTACTTGTATTTTGTGGCCGATGTGCAAAATTTTGGTTATCATAAATTTGCCAAAACCCTTACACAACATAATCGCAATGCCGCAGAGTACAGAAGGTGGATTGCAAAAAATAATAAGTAAAAGGCTATATAAAGATCAAATACAGATCAAAATATTAGTGGAACAGGTTAACAACTGCGTTTAAGCAGTTGATATCTAGGTTTAAATATTCTTTTGTGTTAAAAAACACCACTTCAAGCATGCTTTTGAAAATAAACAGTTTATCAAAAGTTAATTTTAATTCTTCCCACACGATTTAAATACATCTTTCGTATCGACTAAAAGACCAGTTGTCGTTTTAATATGTAATTCATCGATTTTAAACTCCATAAGAGCTTCTTTAACAGTCCTGTATCATTTATAAGAGATAGTGTCGTAAATTTGCGCCGCATTATAGAAAAGGGTGACAGTAACTTTCGAAAACAAACTATATGAGATCACAATATGTGAGTTTTATGGCTTATCCAGCAGTATTGTTGATGGGCTTTTCGGTTTTCACTTTAGTAAAAACCGATTCTTCCGGCAGCAGCTCTGAAAAGGATGCTATGGCTGGGGTTCTAGAAATGGGTCCTTTTAAGTCAATGGAAGAAGAAGACATCAGTCTTCGTGACTTCTCGCTAGCAACTTCTAGTGCGGATAGTTTTGTATCCTTTAAAGAAGCGCTTGCTTTTAAGGAATCTAGAGGACAGCATTGGCGAGTGAATACTCTAGGCTATATGGGAAAATACCAGTTTGGTGTGGTTACTTTACAACACTTTGGAGTGACAGACACCGCGGCTTTTTTAAATTCAGTTAGACTTCAAGAGCGTATTTTTATTAAAAACGTACGTTACAACAACAAGATGTTGAAATCGTACATTAAAAAGTATAAAGGAAAAACTATAGACGGTGTCAAAATAACTCATAGCGGTATTATTGCTGCAGCGCATCTATCAGGTCCTGGTGGAGTTAGAAAGTTCCTAAAATCTAATGGACGCAAGAGCAATAGAGATGCTTATGGGACTTCTGTACGATCGTATATGAAGAAATTTGGCGGTTATGATTTGAGCGAGGTGCTCAGGTAAAAGAGACTTTTATTATATCGAAAAGGGATGCATCTAACGATTCATCCCTTTTTGTTTTCTTATTTTTAAGTCGCATAATTTTTTGAATTCATTATAAGACATAATCTAATTTTAATAGAGTAAAAATCATACGCTGATTTTGTTTTGCAAATGCTACTTGCGGAGTGCCAGGGAACCTGAGGAAAAATGTTTAAAATCACTCAATCATACCGCTTTTTCAACTGATAGAGTAGTTTGACTAAATTTAGTCTAATCTTTGAAGCCATCATTTCTTTTCAATTGTAGTTGCGACACTAGTTGGTCTGGTGATTTGTCTGAAGGGTTGATTATTTTCGGTCCTATATGATTTACTTCTAAATCGCATTTTTGTTGCTTATTTATTTACAAATGAATAAGGCTATTTGTCTTGCAATAGCTGAGGTGTCAATATTTTTTGCCCATACTTTGCAGTTGTATGTTCAACGCTTTTGTGGAAAGTTGTACTTCAATCAAGGATAATATCAGCGATATCATCAATGCTACAAGACTGGTTCCAAATACTATCTTAGCCCAAAAGTTCAGTTCGATATAGATCAGGAACATGGTAATCACGGCTAATAAAAAGCTTAAAATAGCAACTGCTTGCATGTTTTTAATAATCGTAAGTCGCTTGGTTAATTTTTGAACTTGTAAGAGTACTTTTTCTGAATCTGTTTCTTCATACTTGCTGTATAAACTTCTTATTAATGCAGCAATGGCTAGGTACCTTGCATTGTAAGCGAGCATTGTTAAAGAAATAGCTGGAAATAGAAGCGCTGGGATACTTAGGGTAAGATTCATAATTATGTTTTATGAAAGGATAGGTTTTTGGTTCTATGTTCCTAGCGTTTTCAGGAATTATCAAAAACACCAATCTATCTTTACAAATTTGAGACAGGTCTTTATCACTGTTAAATCATTAATATTTAGGTCATTGATACTATTTTGAGTTTATACAGGAAAACTACAACTGTGAATGAAAACAGTGACCGCTGGCTAGCTTCTACTTCCAAAAATAGCGCTGCCTATTCGTACCATCGTAGAACCTTCTTCTAGCGCAATTTCGTAATCGCCAGTCATTCCCATAGATAATTCCGTAAAATCATGTCTGGGGTCGAGTAAGTGATCTTCTTTTATCTTTTTAAAAGTACGGGCTAGAGATTTAAATTCTGTTCTCACCTGATCTTTCTTTTCTGTAAATGTTGCCATTCCCATAATCCCTTTGATTTGCACATTTTTGTACTCTTTAAAGGCTTGATCGTTTAATAAATCGATTAATTCTTGCTCATCAAAACCAAACTTTGATTCTTCTTGAGCAATATGAACTTGCAGTAAACAATTGATGATCCTATCGTTATTTTTAGCCTGTTTGTTGATTTCTTTAAGCAATCTAGGAGAATCCACACTGTGAATTAAATGCACATAAGGCGCCATATACTTAACTTTATTACGTTGGGTATGACCTATCATATGCCAGTGAATGTCCTTTGGAAGCGTTTCCCACTTCTCGGTCATTTCTTGGATCTTATTTTCACCTAGATGTCTTTGCCCGGCCTCATAAGCTTCTTCTAGATCGCTTATAGGTTTTGTTTTACTCACTGCCACTAGTGTGGCTGTTGGGTGAACGCTTTCGCGAAAGCGTAACAAGGATTCTGTAATTGTGCTCATTTCTAAAATTCATAAATTATCAAACCACTAGGTAGTTTGGGACGGATAAAAGTACTTTTGGGAGGCATTCTCAAGTCGGCATCTGCAATTGATTTCATTTGTTCTACAGTAGTTGGAAATAGACCAAATCCTACTTGAAACTCTTTTTTATCAACACGTTCTTTGATGTGCATCAAATCCTGCTTTCCAGAACTGTATTTAATTCTATCATCTGTACGTAAATCTTCAATTCCTAAAATAGGCAGCAAGATCAAATCGTATAGGAGTTGCGTATCGAGGTCCTGTAATGGAGTAGTGATTTCATACAAATCCTTACGTAAATAAAGACTGTAAAATTCTCCGTGAAGATACATACTGAAATGATGCTTTTTAGATGGTTTATACAACTCTAGACCTCGGTTTTGAATTCTAAAATGTCGATCCAGTTTCATTAAAAATTCTTCTTTAGTCAGTCCATTTAAATCTCTGACTTGTCTGTTGAATTCATAAATATTTAACTGACTTTCTGCAATGAGAAGGCTCATAAAGTAATGATAGCTTTCTTCTGTAGCTGCTGTTTCTTGAGAAAGTAAATTAGAACTGGCACTGCGATGATGGCCATCTGCAATGTAGAGCTCTTTTATGTCTTGAAATTGGTCTTCTATATCTTTAATGATTTCTGGATCAGTAACTGCCCATATCTTATGTGAATTAAAGTCTGTAGTAGAGAAGAATTCATCTGGTCGCTGCAATTTTACTTGCTTGATAATTTCATTGATTCCAGGCCGATCTTCATAAGTAAGCAAAACAGGCTCTGCATTAAAACCAGCAAACTTGAGGTAATCTTTGAAAAGGATTTCTTTATCACTTAAAGTATCCTCGTGTTTTTTGATGTTATTTTCTATATAATCTTGCGTACTGGTGCCTGCAATTATACCGGTATAACTGTGATGCGGATCTCTATTTTCATATACGTAAAAAGCAGGCTGCTGGTCCTGTATTAAATAGCCTTCTTCTTTGAATTCTAAGTACCTATTGCGAACGAGATTAAATCTATCTACTCCAGAAACCTCCTGTTTGAACCTATAGCCAGGATTTAAAATCTGTAAAAAACTATACGGATTGTAGTTGAGTTGCGCTTTGAGTTCCTTTTTACCGTAATCCTGATAGGTACGTGAGATCAGGTGCGCAGCTATATCTGTCGCCGCTCTCACTCCTTTAAATGGTTTTATTTTTGGCATACTGTATTTTTATTTGAGTTGTCCCATCTGTACATTTCTTTTTCTAAAAGTGCGGTAATAGATTTCTGGAATTTTAGAGTCAACTACTTTCTGTGTTTCTTGTTTCCCAATGGAGCACACCAACTTTTTTTTCAAAGGAGTCTTCCATTTCGTAATAATCCTTAGGAGTTCCTACTATCATATAAGCTAATCTTTAGATAACAAATTTCTACCTTTAGCTAATTAATTGCTCTTTTATTCTTTTGTAAATACCTACTACTAGACCTTTTGTTGTCGATGGACTTGCTTTCCTGTAAACTATAGGATCCCATGGTACAACAACAGATTTTATTCAGTCCATATATAAACTTTAACCCAGTCCCGCTGGCAGTATACCGGTTGTTCTAAGTTTAAATTCGGGTATTCAAAAACCCATTCTTTGATCTTTCCCGAGAGATTTTGATAGCTTCTATCATTTCCTATTAGCTGCTATTTATCTATTTCTTTTTCAATGATATACTCTTGACGTTTTGTAATGCCATTTTCCTTTTTCTCATCTCTAAAGGTAACCACTACAGCATCAAATTCTTTTAAATTGAGAACCTCTTCTGATAGTACTGTATATATATTCGTGTATGCTTTTTTAGAAATACTATCGATAAATAAAATTTGAGGTACCTGTTGAATTGTTATTCCTAATTTGTAACTCGTTTTATTTTTAAAATTACTTGTTGAGAATCTGTTTGAAATAGTTTCCTCTGATAAGCCTGTGAGCTTTGCAATCTTAAGATTCATTTCTTTTTTTGTCGTTTTATAGGTAGTGTGTCCTTTAAAACGATTTCCCTTTTCTATTTTTTTAACTAGTTGTTGACAAGAAGAGAAGCTTATAATAGCAAATAATAAAACAATAATTTTCTTCATAATGGTTTAATTAAAGCTCTTACTAACTACTTCCGCTTTTCTAGAAGTGGCATAATCGTAGAATCCTTCTCCAGATTTGATGCCTTTTTTACCAGCCATAACCATATTTACTAATAAAGGACAGGGTGCGTATTTAGGGTTTTTAAAACCGTCGTGCATCACGTTGAGGATACTTAGACATACATCTAGTCCAATAAAGTCAGCTAGTTGTAATGGTCCCATGGGATGTGCCATTCCTAATTTCATTACGGTATCGATTTCTTCTACACCAGCAACGCCATGGTATAAGGTCTCTATCGCCTCATTAATCATAGGCATTAAAATACGGTTGGCCACAAAACCTGGATAGTCGTTTACCTCAGTAGGTGTTTTACCTAAGTGTTTAGAGAGTTCCATAATGGTCGTTGTAACTTCATCACTGGTAGAATAACCACGTATGATTTCTACGAGTTTCATAATAGGTACCGGATTCATAAAGTGCATTCCTATGACTTGATTTGGGCGTTTGGTAACCGCTGCGATTTGTGTGATAGAAATGGAAGAAGTATTGGTAGAAAGAATACAATTTGCTGGTGCAAATTCATCCATATCTCCAAAAATCTTAAGCTTTAAGTCTAAGTTTTCTGTCGCTGCTTCTACCACAAGATCTGCTTTGGAGACACCTTCTTTAAGATCTAAATAAGAAGTGATGTTCCCTAATGTACTTGTTTTATCGTCTTCTGTGATGCGCTCTTTAGCAATCATGCGGTCTAGGTTTTTGGCAATGGTAGACAGACCTCGATCTATATTTTCTTGAGAAATATCTACAAAAGAAACTTTAAATCCCGATTGTGCAAAGGTGTGTGCAATTCCATTCCCCATGGTTCCTGCACCTATTACTGATATGTTTTTCATATTATTCAATTATAAGCATCCTGCTCTTTTAAAAAGGTCTCGACTTTCGTTGGACCAAAGATGAATGCAAGTTATTTTATTACTTGTTACTTGGATTTACTGCACTTGATGCAAAACTTGTCTTTTTTACTGTTGATCTAGAGCGATCTAAACTCTTTAATAATCTTCAACGCGACATCGAGAGCAGCGGTTCCATCCTCTAGATTTACGATCGGTCTGGTATCGTTTTCTATAGCATCTGCAAAGGTTTCCAACTCTTCTAGGATCGCGTTATTATCTTCTACATTTGGATTGTCAAAATAGATTTGTTTTTTGATCCCTTCTGCATTCTGAAGAATCATGTCAAAATCTCCTGGTACTTCTGGAGCATTTTTCATTCGGACCACTTCTACTTTTTTAGTTAAGAAATCTATTGAGATATAAGCGTCTTTTTGAAAGAAACGAGCTTTACGCATCTTTTTAAGACTGATCCGACTTGCCGTAAGGTTGGCCACACAGCCGTTTTCGAATTCTATCCGTGCATTTGCAATATCGGGTGTTTCAGAAATGACAGATACACCGCTAGCACTCACACTTTTCACTTTACTTTTTACGACACTTAAGATCGCATCGATATCATGGATCATTAAATCCAACACCACACTTACATCAGTTCCACGAGGATTGAACTCTGCGAGGCGATGTGTTTCGATAAACATAGGATTGTCAAAACGGTCTGCTACAGATCTAAATGCTGGGTTAAATCGTTCTACCTGGCCTACTTGTCCTTTTACATTCTGCTTTCGCGAAAGCGAGATCAATTCCTCAGCCTCCTCTACGGTTACAGTTATAGGTTTTTCTATGAATAGGTGTTTTCCAGCTTCTAAAACTTTCATACCACTTGCGTGATGGTAAGAGGTAGGAGTAACCACATCTATCATGTCGCAGGCGGCGATGAGTTCATCAATATCTGAAAAATAGGTATAACCTAAATCGGCTTCTATTTGAGCGGCAATCTCTGCATCTGCATCATAGAAACCTATAAGTTCGTATCTCTTGCTTTGTTGTAATAATTTAAGGTGAATTTTACCTAGGTGACCAGCACCGAGAACTCCGGCTTTAAGCATAATAGTTGCATTTTTGTAAAAATAGCAAAATGATCGTTAAATAATCGTTAGGAAAGGGAATCTTGTGCCAATTATCTTTTTAATGTATTGGAAAAGAAAATGAAAGTCTTTTTCTTTATAAGAATTAGAAGAATAAAACAGGGCGCTGTTGCGGTTTCTCCTTTGCTTAAATGGGAAGGAGAGGTCTTGTTTATTCTTATAAATTGAAATTGCAACGGGTATTTAGTTTTTTTAACGAGAATTATTTGTTGAAAAAAGATAGGAATAAGGAGTTGAAAGTTGGTGTCTTGCAGCTATTTTTGAACCATCAAAGATAATTATATACATAAAGGAAAACGTCGCCAGTTGGTAGATTTGATGCGTTCTAAAGGAATTCAAGATCCAGCAGTTCTAGATGCGATGAATCAGGTGCCCAGACATTTGTTTTTAGACAGCTCTTTTTTAGAGCATGCTTATCAAAATAAGGCATTTCCTATAGGAGCAGATCAGACGATTTCACATCCTTATACGGTTGCTTTTCAAAGTCAGTTGCTTCAACTTAAAGCTGGAGACAAGGTACTGGAAATAGGTACTGGAAGTGGTTATCAATGTGCCGTTTTGCTAGAAATGAAAGCACAGGTATATACCATTGAGCGTCAAAACGAGTTGTATAAAAAGACCAATTTACTATTTAGGAAGCTGAATTACAGACCTAGGAAATACGTTTTTGGTGATGGATATAAAGGGCTTCCGGAAGAAGCTCCATTTGATTCTATAATTGTTACCTGCGGTGCGCCAGAAATCCCACAAACTTTATTGGGCCAACTCAAAATAGGAGGTAGGTTGGTCATTCCAGTAGGAAGCGATCCTCAAATCATGACCTTGATTATACGAGAAAGTGCTACTGATTTCTCGAAAGAGACTTTTGGCGAGTTTAGGTTTGTACCGTTTTTGGGCGGGAAGAATTAGAGGTTAAATTCATAAGGAATTTTACTGTTCTTGAGAAGTGCCGAATTCATTTAGTAAATCAATATTAGTGGAATCAGGGAGTGATTTTGCAAAGTAATAATTTGCAAAATATGCTCCGCCAGCACCTAATAATGCAATACCATACATAGCTACAGGGCCTTTGGGAAATAAAACAGCTCCTATAGCGCCACCTCCAACTTCTGCGGCAATCCAGGTGATTACAAAAACTGCGATATACCAACCTTTTTTGTATCCTTTTGATTCCAGCACTTTACCAATCTTTTTTGATAAATAAATAATTAAGAAAATTTCTAACATGTGCGCTATTTTAGAATGGTATTATTTAGAAAATTTAAAACTTTTAAAATTTCTATTTTAGTTCCACCCTTGAAATATATAAAAATCACTTTTAATAGTACTTCATTCAATCATATTTTAATCCATGTGACCAATTACATGGTGAAAATATCGCTTTAGCAACACCTAAATCTATAGAATATGCGTTTAGATTAAGAGTTAGTGATCCAGCACATCGCTATTCAGAAAACGTCTTTTAGTTCTTCATCTCCTGATACTAGAAGTTTTTTCTTCTAGCATTTATAGAAGTAGGGAAATCATCGTAAGGAACTAATGGGTCTCAAGAAAAAGGAGTCATTTCGGATCAGGGCAAGGACTCCTGTGGAATTTAGTGTATCTATCTTCCATAGCTGGTTGAGGTGTTCTATTTTATTCACTTAAAAATGTAAGAACTGCCGTTAAAAATAGTATCTTAATACCCGCGGATACAATATGTTATATAGCACTGGTAGTTTTAGTAATTATATCTGGGCTTATAATGTTAGAGTTAGGAGGAGTTATTATAAAGGACCCTGAAAATAGGAATCTCTTTGATAAAAGTATTTTGGCACTTATAGGAGGTTTTTCTTAAAACGATATATTTTCTGTGCATCAAGTATCCATATATAAGATGGAATTTATTTTTATACCATCTAAACAAGTTAAATCAAACTGATATGAAAACACTTTATAAAACGTTGATGTTCATTTGGGCATTTTTAATACTCGTGTCTTGTGCCACTATACCAGCCTCTACTTCTGTTCTAAGTAAAGAGATTATTAAAGAGGCAAAAGGGATGCATGATTTAAATACCGCTTTAATTAATCAATTATATGCAGAGCGTGAGCAACGTATTAATGATTTTATAACCCATCAATACACACCAGCAATAATCAAGAATTATGAGCAATTGCTTCCAGATTCTCTTGATTATAAGGCAGCATTACCTAATATCCTTCAAAGTATCTTACCTGTAATTAATAAAAAACGAGATTCACTTCAAGGAATTTTACGTTCAGAACAACAAAATATTTTGCGACAATTAAACGCTAATTATTCCTCTTACACGAACTCTACTGCCGCATTACAAGGTTTAATAGATTCGGCTGTGAAACTTAAATCTTCTGAAAGTAATGCATTAATGGCTTTAGCTGGCCTTACCGGAGTATCTCCAGAAGCGGTGTCCAACATTGATTCAAAATTAGAAAAATTATTAAAGGAGTCTGGTACAACAGTAGATCAGTTTCTTCAAATAGCAAACAGTTTAAAAAAATAAGATCATGAGTATCAATTGGGACGCACTTGCAAAAAAGGCAGGACAACAGACAGACGGACAATTTAACGAAGAAATAGCAAAATTAACGAGCTTAAATACATCAGAGATGGAGAAGTTTATTTCAGAAAGTAGCATAAGTAATGCAAATGCGGTGAAGGTGTTACAGGAGATTAATGATGCCGCACGCAGTAATAATCAAAAAGCAGCTGCTATTGCGAGTATCGAAAAAGGAGTTGAGTTTTTGGTTAGTTTAGCAGGTAAGTTGGTTTAAATGCCTGTTTCTATCTAGTAAGATAGTTGTGATCTCGCTTTCGCGAAAGCATTAAAAAGACAACAACTTTAAAACTATTTACTGTTCTCACATGTGTTAGTTTCTAGCTAAAAACGCAAAATTTTTTTTCATTTTTTTTTATAGAACTACTTTTTTTTAGAAATAATAGGAAACCGATCGCTTAAGATCTCTTGATCAATGTAAGGTGTTATAGGGATACCATTTTTTATATAATCTTCAAAACTTGTAACATTTTCGACAGGTGGTCGCTTAGCTATGAGATGTTTATAGCGCCATATATCTTGCTTGAATGACCGGTATTGGTATTTACCTGATTTGCTATTTTTCACTTGTGCGTCAGTTCTTCTCCCAAAAAAATGAGATACACGACTAATTAAAATCCCTGTAAAATAGGAGCGATACATTAATTTTATGGAAGGGAGAAAATGATCAGTTAGATGTTCTAACAGGACATTCTCACAATTTATTTTTTCACGTCTTTTAGATATCCTGGATTCAAGTCATAACTGCACCATGAACATAGTTTAATTTTTTATCTGTGCATATTTTGCTATTTGATAATTGTTATTCCATAATGCCTGACCATGGGTTAGAGCGCGCTCAGGCTCATATCCATAATGCAAAGCCAGAGTTTCTTTAAGCTGCCATACCGTCTCGTAATCTCTATTACATTCATCGCAGCAAGTTTCATTTGGATACTTTTTATACATGTATATGTCTTGTTTAGCCTACCAATCGAAAGGGTACTTTTGTATTACAAAAATCGATTTAGAATTCCAAAAGATAGCTAATGATATAAAAAAGCAAAAAACCTTTATGCAATAACAGCGGTTAGAAATTTACGTACATATACTTGTGAGTAATGAAATCTTTCACCGTTCAACTATTTGATAGTCATTTTAGAATTTTCGCCTAATGCGGGACAGACTTTTTATTTTAACAATTAATCAAATATGTTTGGAAAATTTATACAGTTGGAGTCTATTCTTTTAAGTGGGATATCTCTGAATGGTCTTTGATTTTTAGAGTAGATAAAAGTTTGAATGATTCAAAGCAGGCTTTCATGAGATGAAATCTCTTGTTGATGGAACAACTGTTTAATTCAGAGCCCCTTTAGACTAAAAATAGTAATCCCATGAAATTTAAACTACTCTTAATTGCTTTTTTAAGCTGTGTCTTTGTTTGTTATGCTCAAAACACCTTTGTGCCAGATGATGGCTTTGAAGAAATTTTAATAGACTTGGGTTATGACTCAGGTCCTTTAGATGATTTTGTTCCTACGGTAAACATTAACGGTGTTACATCGCTTCGTATTATGAGTTTAGTGGGGTTTGATCCAAACGTAAATGATTTTACAGGTATTGAAGACTTTGATGCTTTAACAACATTTACAGCAAATTTTATTACCGCACCTAGCATCGATTTCAGCAGCAACAATGCCTTGGTTAGTGTAAATATTGTAGGGAGGTTTTTAACAGATGTAAACCTTAAAAATGGAAATAATACGATTATCACCAATTTTAATATATTGTCTGCTAACGGCATTGGGCTTGCTCCGGTAAGAATATGTGTGGATGATATTGCCTACGCAAATGTAAATTTTCAAGATATTTATGCTACAGGAAACTATTTTGTAGAAAATTGTACAGCGTTAGTTAATAGAATTACAGGTACTACATTTTTTGATGCTGATAATAATGGTACTTGTGATGTCACAGAAATTGTATCAACTAATGGTCATGTAGTTACTTCTGGTGTAAATTATAGTTTTACTTCTTATCTTTTTCAAGAAAATTATGCTACCTATTCTTTAGATCAAAATGTGACCACGCAACTACAAGGAATCCCTACCTATTTTACGATAACACCGGTATCTCAAAACATTAATTATACGAACACTGGGAATACTAATGTTGTTGATTATTGCATCACTACAAATGCTACAATAAACGATTTACAAGTAGAGTCTTATGCGGTAACGGCTTCAAAACCTGGTTTTGATACTAGAATTAGAATTAAATACCAGAATACAGGGTCTACCATGCTTTCTGGTACTGTAGTTTTAAATTATAATGATATGCAGGAAGTTTTCAATAATGCAGATGATTTGAGTAGTGGGACGAGTGTTCCTTTTTCTCCAGCTGTTACACCAAATACGTTAACATGGAATTACAGCAACATTGAACCATTTGAAACACGATATATTGATGCCTACTTTACAATTAATACTCCGACAGAAATTATAAACACACCTGTTGTAGGTGGTGATATAATGACTTATACAACTGCTATTACACCACTAATAGGGGATGCTACTTCAACAAACAACATACACGTTTTTAACGATCTTGTTGTTAACGCTTATGACCCCAATGATGTTACTTGTTTTGAAGGAGATAAAATAAGCCTTGCACAAGTGCCAGATGATTTAACCTACAGAATTAGATTTCAGAACACTGGATCTGCTGCTGCCACTAATATTCTGGTACGTAATGATATACACCCAGATCTAGACCTAAGTACGTTACAGCTTATTGCATCTAGTCATCCACATACCACGACAGTTACAAGTGCTACAGAGATAAAATTTACATTTTTAAACATCAACTTACCAGATAGTACAAGTGACGAGCGAGGTAGTAACGGATGGGTTCTCTATAAAATAAAACCCAAAAACACCTCAGTACTAGGCGACGTTTTTGAAAATACCGCGAGCATCTATTTTGATTACAATGCGCCCATAATTACAAATACGGCAACGACTACGGTATCTGCAACGACTTTTGTTCCAGACGATAATTTTGAACAAGCATTGATTGATTTAGGGTATGATTCTAGACCACTCGATGATTATATTTTTACTTCTAATGTTGACACCATAACAAGCTTAGATGTGTCGAATGAAAATATTGCAAACTTCATGGGGATTGAATCATTTACTAGCTTATCAATTTTAGATGCTTCTACAAATGCACTTACGGCCTTGAATCTAAATTCAAATATAAACTTGACTCGTTTAGCAGTAAATAATAATTTACTCACAGCAATTGATTTAAGACTCCATGTAGACCTGATAGCATTTAATTGCTTCCAGAACCCATCATTAGCTTATTTAAATCTAAAAAATGGGAACAACGTAAACATGAATCAAATAGACACGACACAATGTCCAAGTCTAACATGTATTGAAGTAGATGATAGCATCTATGCTACAAATACTTGGACTACTATAGATGGCGGTCATAGTTTTGGTACAGATTGCTCACCTGGTTTAACTTACGTGCCAGATGATAATTTTGAGAACTACCTTGAAAGGCGTTCTGCTGCTGGTACAGCTGTTTCTGTGGGTGACCCTTCGAGTATGGGTAATGGCTTTGCAAATGATAATTATGTAACTACTGCTGCTATTAATGCAGTCACATATCTGAATATTCACACTAGGGGTATTAGAGATTTAACAGGAATTGAAGATTTTACTGCGTTATCGTCATTTTATTGTTTCAATAATCAGATCACTACTTTAGATTTGAGTTCTAACCTTTCAATGAGAGAGATCTTTTGTTATAATAATTCAATAACAAGTATCAATCTTACTCAAAATGCTAATTTAAAATTATTGCAAGCAGGGCAGAACCAATTAACAACTCTTGATGTGAGCCAAAATCCATTGTTAGAAAATTTATTTTTAAGAGTGAATCAGTTAACAAGTTTAGATGTTACACAAAACCCTAATTTGATACGACTAAGATGTTCTACGACTCAACTAATTAGTTTAGATGTAAGTCAAAACTCCAATTTAATAGAGCTTTCGTGTTATGAAAATCAACTTGTAGCTTTAGATGTTTCTCAAAATTTGAGTTTATTTGATTTAGTATGTTTTAAAAATCAAATTACTACTTTAGATCTATCTCAAAACACATCGTTACTAGGTGTTAGATGTGCGGACAATCAACTAACAAGTTTAGACCTTAGAAATGGTAATAATATAAATTTCAATCTATTTAACACAACAAACAACCCTAACTTATCCTGCATAGAAGTAGATGACGCGGCATATTCTACAACAAACTGGACAAATATTGATCCTGCAAGTATTTTTAGTCAAAACTGTAGCGCATTAAGTGAAACATATGTGCCAGATGACAATTTTGAAACTTATCTTGAAGCAAACGGAATGGGGAACGGTATTGCAAGCGATGATTATGTAACTACTGCAAATATTAATGCTGTAATCGCTCTTGATGTAAACAATCAAAGCATTGCAGATTTAACAGGGATTGAGGACTTTGCTGCTTTACAGAATTTAGTTTGTTACCAAAACCAATTGACAGCTATTGATTTAACACAAAATATAAATTTAGAAGAGCTCCATTGCGGTGTTAACCTTTTAACAAGTCTTGACGTTTCTCAAAATCCCTTATTAACGTATTTAGTTTTTGGGACTAATCAAATTACGTCTATTGATCTGACAAATAATACAAATCTTACATACCTAGGCTGTTATACAAACCAGCTCACAACTATCGATTTGTCTCAAAACACTAGCTTAGTAACTTTTGAAGGGTTTAATAATAGCTTTGTCAATTTAGATTTTTCTAATAACTTATCATTATCGATATTAAGAGCAAATAATAACCAACTTTCATCACTTAATGTTTCTTTAAATACAGCTTTAATAGAAGTAAGGATAAATGTTAATCGATTAACAAGCTTAAATGTTAAGAACACTAACAATACAAATTTCACTGTTTTTAATTCTTCTTCAAACCCTAATTTAACCTGTGTAGAAGCAGATGACGCTGCATGGAGTGCTGACCCGTCCTGAAATAAGGCTACATAATTTTAAACATTATGTATAGAAATGACAAAGTAATTAGACGTTACAGTGAACCTTTTAAATTAAAAATTTTAGCCGAACTTACAATCGGAAAACACACAA
>Ga0222644_1000019_pt1 | contig 129191 bp, 106 predicted proteins | sample AntAcemetagen291_FD_179800 | JGI IMG/M metagenome (GOLD analysis project Ga0222644, IMG submission 179800) | Saline water microbial communities from Ace Lake, Antarctica - #291 | ecosystem: Environmental > Aquatic > Non-marine Saline and Alkaline > Saline | place: Antarctica: Ace Lake...
CTTAAATCGTCACAAACTACCATATCATTTGCAGCGATAAAATCAACACTTCTATTGACCACAAGATCAAAATTTGTGGTATTAAAACAAGTCGCATCAATTGAGTTTTCAATACGTACATAAACCGTCTGTGGATTACTAATGTTTTGATAACCCGCAGCATTTAAAGGAGCAGCAGCATTTAAGGCATCTGCAGGAGTGAGATGGTACGTTATTGCAGCGGTCTGTCCATTTAAAACCTCCACATCTTGATTGCTCAGAATAAAGATACCTAAACCATCATTGCTTAAATCGTCACATTGATTCATATCAGCAGGCATATTAGCTACAGGAGCGTCGAAAACCCTTATATCAAAGGGAAGAATTGTAGAACAGCCAGAATCTGAAGTACTTTCTATCCTTATGTATATAGTCTGCACTCCCGTGGATTGATTATAAGGACTAGCTATCGGGTTAGTTCCTGCAACAGCATCTGCTTGGGTAGGGTGAAAGGTAATTGTATATCCCGAACTTCCAGAACCTCCTCCACTTCCGGATAAATTTGCATTTACATATGCCTCTAAATCAAAATTGACTAAAGGCCCACAGTTCACTAAATCAGGAACCATAAACTGAGTAAAATCTACTATTTCAATAGAGAAGCCAGCTGGCTCCACCAGTACGCAACTATTAGATGTATCTACAATAGAAGCAAATACTATTTGAGGATTAGAAATAGGTGTGTAATTTGCTGGATTAGCAATAGGATTGACACCAGCCTGAGCATCGATAAGGTTTTGATGAAAAGCGATCGTATAAACAGCAGGGTCCAGTCCATTCAAAATAGCAGTGTCATTTTGAGTAAGATCGACGGTACCTGATACATTACAAGAAACTATATCAGTAGGAGCAAGAGCAAGAATCTCTCTTTCTACATCTACACACACCTGCTCTGTATAAGTGCAACCAAAGCTATCTACAAACTCATACACATAACAATTCAGACCTTCAGAAGAAGGGAGTACGGTGACATTATTACCGCTTACCGCAGTAATATCAGTATTGCTTTGCCAGGTTTGTGATGTTATTCCTGGGGTAAAAGATAACTCTGCTGGAATAATAGCTGGATTAAAATTGAGTCCCCAGTAAAAAATATAACCATTATCAGAACCCAAATTATCAGTAACTGTAATACACCATTGCCCGTTTAATGGCGACCCTATAAAATTAATAAATGGATCAACAGGAAGATAATCTCCCGCTGGAATGGTTGTATTAACGCCAGCGGCTTGAATCCATGTCTGAGTAGCAGATTCTGTAAAAACATAATCAAAACCAGTTCCTGGGTTAAGGTCAGTATCAACATCAATAGGGATACCTAGAAAAGTACCGAATCCACCAGGGTAAACATGTAAATCAATAGAACTACCGTTAGGCGAGACCACAGTCACCTGAAGATCCCCTAAATACGAATGCTCCATACTGAGAAATATATCTACAATATCAGATGCTTGTGTAACCCCAGCACCTGCAGGAAATAAATCAACATCTATGCAAGTCTGGTAACTTGTACCAGTTCCATCTGGTAAAAATGTCTGACCTGTTATAGGTGGAGATGGGGTTATGGCAAACTCTTGCGGTGTTACAGCTCCTGTAAGAACGGTTGATTCTCCAAAACATATGGAAGTATCTGCGGCCCGAGTACCGGTAAAATCAGGATCGCTAGAAACCTGAACAACTAAATCGATTTGATCTCTATCTGTACAACCTGTGGCATCGGTGACTACAAATCGAGTCTGATAAATACCTGTTGTGTTATAGGTTTCTGTTTGAATCTGCCCAGAATTCAATCCGCTGCCATTTGCTAAATCCCACTCATAAGTGGCTCCTGTACCATCCACACTAAAATTTGCCGAGCCGTCAAAAGTTACTGTTTCCCCTTGACATACTCTTAGTATTCCATCAGCCTCTACAGGTGGTGTAGTAGTTATTACAGTAGAAATAGCCTGACAAGGATTAAAACAGCCTCTCAAAGCGCGCCATCCAGCAGCATTACCAGATCCATTTGAAACAAAGCTCACTGAAAGACAGCCCGTGGGATTGCCTGGGCTAGCCCGAAAGAGTCCTGCTGCCATATTAGTGTTGGTAATCGTACCTAAAACAGGTGCTGCTGTAGAATCTCCATCATAAATAGTAAGCACATCGTTTACGAGAATATCCACCACAAGAAAATTCAATTCCATTCTATCTGTTCCAATAGCTGGACAAAATACCGATAAGTTATTTTCACCGCTACCATAGTTCTGGTTGCCTTGACTATCGTTAAATGCAGATGGATTACAACCTATAAACAGGAATCCATTACCTCCATTATTACCTAAAGGCATGTTTATGTTAGATTGTGCGACTGATAAAAAAACAGTAAACAAGAACAAAAGAGTGAGAATTCTTTTCATTATATATAAATTTGAATATTAACGGGCTTTTTTTTACAATCAACAAATATGAGGAAATTTGTTAACTATTACTTAACATTTTACGCCAAATTTTTCTTCAAATTCTTAGAAAGCAATGGACTTATGAGTTTCAATTTGTAAATTTGCGCTCCAAATAAATGGCCCCTACTAATTGTAGTCCTTATATGAAAATTGAAGATATATTACAAGACATAGAAGATAACGACCACCTGTCTTCTAACGAGCAGACTCCGTTGCGAGCAAACGCTTTTAAATTAAGCGATGCTGAAAAAATCAAATCTATTAAAAAAGACGTCCATAATATACTAGAAACTTTAGGAATGGACATGACTGATGACAGCATGAAAGGCACCCCAAATCGCGTTGCAAAAATGTTTGTCAACGAGATTTTTAGTGGTTTACGTCCCGATAAAAAACCTAGTGCCAGTACTTTTGAAAACAAGTACAAGTACAATGAAATGCTGGTAGAGAAAGACATTGTTGTTTACTCTACTTGCGAGCACCACTTACTTCCCATAGTGGGACGTGCGCATGTTGCCTATATCTCAAACGGTAATGTTGTAGGGCTTTCTAAGATAAATCGCATTGTTGATTACTATGCAAAACGTCCACAAGTTCAGGAACGTCTCAATATACAGATCGTACGTGAATTACAAAAGGTAATGAATACAGAAGATGTGGCGTGTATTATTGATGCAAAACACCTTTGTGTAAACAGTCGCGGTATCAGAGATATCGAAAGCAGCACCGTTACTGGAGAGTTTGGAGGTAAATTTAAAGACCCTGAAGTAAAAAGAGAGTTTATCGATTACATCAAAATGAAAACCAAATTCTAAATTTCCTTACTCGATATTTTTGAATGAATAAAATCTAGACCATCAGCTAGCTTCATTGAGTTAATAAGCTTTATTTTTGAAGAAAAGATAGCTGTTTATTCCGCTTTCGCGAAAGCGAGAACAACAGCATTTCAACACCCTTTTTTTATTCCATAGAACTATTGAACCATGGCAAAGTATCAGGAAAACGAATTAAAATTATACAACTCCATCAAAGGAGAAAAAGAGGTTTTTACCTCCATTACAGAGGGACGGATAGGAATGTATGTGTGTGGACCTACGGTTTATAGCAACGTTCATTTAGGAAACTGCCGTACATTTATAAGTTTTGACATGATCTTTAGGTATCTAAAACACCTAGGTTATAAGGTACGCTATGTGCGCAATATCACGGACGCTGGACATTTAACTGATGAAGGAGACGAAGGGGAAGATAAGATCTCCAAAAAAGCACGCCTAGAAAAAATAGAACCTATGGAGGTCGTGCAACAATACACGATAGACTTTCATACGGTCATGAAGCAATTCAATGCTTTTCCCCCGAGTATTGAACCCACGGCTACTGGACATATAGTGGAACAAATCGAAATTATCAAAACCATTCTTGATAATGGTTATGCTTATGAGAAGAACGGCTCTATTTACTTTGATGTTGTGAAATTCAATGAAGATCATCATTATGGCAAACTAAGTGGCAGAAATCTAGAAGACATGATGGCCAACTCACGTGAACTGGCGGCACAAAGCGATAAAAAAAACCCCGCCGACTTTGCTCTTTGGAAAAAAGCTAGCCCTCAACACATTATGAGATGGCCCAGTCCTTGGGGCGATGGTTTCCCAGGATGGCATTTGGAATGTACGGTAATGAGTTCTAAATATTTAGGCCAGACCTTTGACATACACGGCGGTGGAATGGATCTTAAATTCCCTCATCACGAATGTGAAATTGCTCAAGGAGAAGCAGCGCATGGGCACAGCCCCGTAAATTACTGGTTGCATGCTAATATGTTGACTCTAAACGGCCAAAAAATGTCTAAATCTACTGGAAACAGTATTTTACCCATAGAGCTTTTTACCGGTGAGAATAATTTTATGCAAAAGGCTTTTGCACCTAGTGTAGTGCGTTTCTTTATGATGCAAGCTCATTACAGATCGATATTAGATTTTAGCAATGATGCTATTATAGCTGCCGAAAAAGGTTTTAACAGACTTACCGAAGCTATGAAAGTAATGAAGAAACTAGCTGCTTCTAAAACTTCTAGTATAGATATAGCAGGATGGAAAGCAAAATGCTATGCTGCCATGAATGACGACTTCAATACGCCCATTCTTATTGCAGAGCTCTTTGACGCAGTAAAAATGATTCATTCTATACAGGACGGTAACGCAACGATTACAACTAGCGATCTGGAAGAGCTTCAAGAAACGATGGATGCTTTTTTCTTTGATGTTTTGGGATTGCAAGATTCCAAAGAAGAAGGAAGTGCTTCTTTAAATAAAGGACTGGACGGCGCAATGAAACTCATCATTGATTTAAGAGCCACCGCAAGAGCTAATAAAGACTGGAGTACCAGCGATAAAATAAGAGATGAACTTACTGCTGCTGGAATCCAATTAAAAGATGGTGTTGATGGAACGAGTTATGCGGTAGAGTAACCTGTTTGAATTAGGAATTAGGAATTAGGAATTAGGAATTAGGAATTAGGAAAAATCTGAATTCCAAAATTAACTCACAAGGAAAAAGCAGAATATACTGATGCTAGCTGGTAGCAGTTTTCCACTCAATAAAAGAATTCCTTGAGGCAACAAAATAGATTCTCAGTGGCAGAATTCAGTCTGATAGAGCTTTTTTAAAGTTATTATATGAACAAGGCCATATTGATATTCTTGTGTTTGATGCTTCTTTAATTCCGTACTTATCGACCTGATATAAAAAAAGAAATAGCTTTTAGTGGTAAAGAATTTGACTTAGAACTTTTTGAGGGCAAATGATTGACAAATAGCAGAACAAATAAAAATCATTACAGGATATTTCGTAAAGACTTTAACGTTGAATACTCAGATAAAAGAATTTTATCTTACGACCTAAAAAAGGATGGTATATTTATTTATGGAAAGAATAGAACGTTCACTGATAGGTTTATAAATTTAGATCAACAAGAAGTTTACATTTTATGGGGTTATCAAGAGGCTATTACCTATTATAGACCTTAAATTCAATGTTATGAATAACTTAGAGGTACATAATTGAAAAAACTACTAGCATACCCGTTTTTATTGTTGATCAAGCTTTATCAAACAGTGATATCTCCTTTTACGCCTGCGAGTTGTCGCTACTCGCCTACTTGCTCTCAGTATTCTAAGGAAGCACTTATCAAACACGGAGCTTTTAAAGGAGGCTGGCTGGCATTGAAGCGCATTTTTAGTTGTCATCCTTGGGGTGGCAAAGGTTATGATCCTGTACCTTAGATCAACTGCATTTACAAAATTGAAAACACAAAGGTTGAAATCGTGCAAACTCAAAAAACACCACTAGACTTTGTTACTCCTTATCATACCTTAAGTTAACATTGAATTTTCTCCCTTTTAATTTTTGTTTTGATTTTTAAATCTAATTCACTTTTAAGTTCAAGTTCAAATTCATTTGTGCTTCCTTACCTTAGCCGCTAAAATTCGCAACCTTGAGTTCTACCCAAATTCTGATTACCATAGCTTGTTATTTTGCAGTTCTTGTAGCGATATCCTTTATAGTAGGTCGCAAGAGTGATAGCGCTACTTTTTTTAGAGGCAATCGATCTTCACCATGGTTTATTGTAGCCTTCGGGATGATAGGTGCGTCGCTTAGTGGTGTGACTTTTATCTCAGTTCCTGGGGCGGTAGAAGAAGGCGCTATGAATTACTTTCAGGTAGTTTTGGGATACATAATAGGTTATCTGGTTATAGGAACAGTGCTTTTACCGCTCTATTACAAAATGAATCTCACCTCTATATACAGCTACCTCAATGATCGATATGGAAGTGCCGCGCAATATACGGGTTCTAGTTTTTTTATTCTTTCTAGAGTTGTAGGCGCAAGTTTCAGACTCTATTTAGTAGCTGGCGTGTTGCAGGAGTTTGTATTTGAAAGTATGGGTGTTGCATTTTGGCAAACCGTAACTTTTACGGTTATCCTCATCTGGTTGTACACGTTTAGATCGGGAATTAAAACCATAGTCTGGACAGATACATTGCAAACCTTATTTATGTTGATCGCTGTAGGAGTAGGTATTTACTATATTTCTGACAGTTTGGACCTCAATGGCATTGGAGAAATCACTGGTTTTATATCGAACAGTGAACTTTCTCAAATCTTCTTTTTTGACGACTGGAAAAGTGGTCAGTATTTCTTCAAACAGTTTTTTGCCGGAGCATTTATCGCTATTGTGATGACTGGACTGGATCAAGACATGATGCAAAAGAATTTGACCTGTCGCAGTCTTGGTGATGCTCAAAAGAACATGTTTTGGTTTACGATTGTGTTGACCTTCGTAAATCTCGTTTTCTTGGGATTAGGTGTTTTGTTAACCGCTTTCGCGAAAGCGGAACAATTAACAGCTACCAAAGACAAATTATTTGCAGCTATCGCATTAGACAGCCATCTAGGCATAGGAATAGGACTCGTATTTATACTGGGACTGGTAGCAGCGGCTTATTCTAGCGCAGATAGTGCTCTTACCTCACTGACCACTTCCTTTTCAGTGGATATATTGCGAATAGAGAAAAATTACGAAGAGAAAAAGCAAAACTGGATACGCAAAATAGTTCATGTAGGTTTCTCAATACTCTTAATTATGGTTATTGTGAGTTTTAAATATTTGATCCAAGACGACAGTGTGATCAATAAGCTGTTTGTGTTTGCTGGATATACCTATGGACCATTATTAGGATTATTTGCTTTTGGGATTTTGACCAAAATAAAAGTGTATCATTATGCCACTCCTATCATCGCAATCCTGTCCCCGTTTATAGCTTTCGGAATCAGCACAGCGGCAAACTATTACTTTGAATTTGAATTTGGCTTTTTTGTATTGCTCCTTAATGGAATGATCACCTTTTTAGGTTTGCTAATTGCTTCTGTGTTTAGTAAACAGGCTTAGTATTGATTGGTTCCTAACAAAACAAGCGTACAAGCTACCTCACTTTTTATCTTATTCTCCTTAAGAAGTTTATAAAACTCTGGATTTTCTGTTCCTGGATTAAAGATCACACGTTCTGGTTTCAGACTTATAATGTAGTCGTAATATTGAGGCTGCCTTTGCGCATTTAAATATAATGTTACGGTATCTATTCCCTTAAACGGAATCAATTCTTTGTGAATTTTAACATCATCCACAAGTCCTTCTCGCATTCCTATAGCAACAGTTTCCGTATTGAACTTACGCAATCTATAGATCGCAATATTTGAATAGCGTTCTTCCTTTAGAGAGGCGCCAAGTACAAGAGTTTTTTTTGACATTTTTATTTATTAATATGTAACAATATACAAAATATATCGTCTTTTAATTAAGGGATTATAAAAACCCTATTTGATTTATTAGAAGAATTGAATTATTATTAAAAAAAGCTATTCAAAGGTTCCTGTTTTTTGAGTTTTAAACTTTGAATCTATCAGCAATTATAATCGTATAGTTCATAATTAATGGTTAGTGTTATTATGCGATTTAGAAATCCCGGGCTTGCAGGCTCGGGATTTTGTTTTTATCTACCTTTAAAGAAGCTCCCATGAACAAGAGTTTTACAGGTGTAAATTTTAAACCATACCACGCATACTTCATCCTTAAACAAACAATTAAAAATAATAGATGCTATAGTTAATGGATATCTCTTTTCTAGAGATTCGAGAAATATATTCTTATCTTAATTGAGATAAAATTTCAAATACAGCTGTAGTTGCGATTAAAAATTTTAAAGCGCAAAAGAGGAAAAAGAAAGGCTGAAAAAACCCCAAAGTATGGACACTTTAAGTAAGTGTATTTCATACCCATATACGCGCTAGGTTTAAAATATCATTTAGAACAGGATAACCATATGTTTTAATTTATCTTAAGCTACAAAACACAAAATAAAGAACAAATTACCTCACAAAGGCATCGAAAAATAGGTGGAGTAAAAAGGAGGTATAGTGAGCTTTGTATTGGTTCACAGTGTTCATCTGCCTAAATAATTCCTTTATGCCGCCATTCAACAGGGCAGTGCATTTCTCCTCTTATGAACACTACTTGTCTTTCTAAAAAAACAGAAGATTATAGCAGATCTTTCAAAGATTCCCTCACATGTATCAAACATTTTGTAAACTATATTTGGACTAATTGTCCAAATATTAAAACTGAGATACTAATACTTATTGATTTTAATTGACACTGTAAAAGTAAAAAACCGTAGTTAAAATACACTTGAACCATAAAACAGCTCAGCACTAAAAAAGAAACCCAAGATATACCTATGCAATTGCAACATAGAAGCATATCAAATACGAGAACACTGTCTTAAAAAACTAAGTATATGATTTCATAATCTTTATGGAACATAGGTATGAATCAAATTAAATCGAACTTTTCTGCTAATTAAAAGATAGCAGCATACATTGTGTTTTACCATTTTATAACCGCACTACCCCAAGTAAAACCACTACCAAAAGCTGCAAGAATAATAGTATCTCCTTCTTTAATTTTACCTTCTTCCCAAGCCTCACAAAGTGCGATAGGAATCGATGCCGCAGTTGTGTTACCATATTTCTGTATGTTGTTATACACTTGATCATCATTTAATTGGAATTTTCTCTGGATAAATTGAGAGATACGCAAGTTAGCCTGATGCGGCACGAGCATATCAATATCACTGACTTCAAGACCATTTGCCATGAGGCCTTCCCTAATGACTTCAGAAAAACGAGCTACAGCATTTTTAAATACAAACTGCCCATTCATATAAGGAAAATAAGGAATATCCTCTTGCGGATTCTCCTTTATCAGTTGTGGCACCCAGTGATTTGTAGACGGACCTTTTAAAGATAATTCCAATGCGTGTTTTCCTTCGCTATGTAAATGTGTGGAAAGAATTCCATGACCTTCTTTTTCAGATCTAGAAACTACAGCTGCTCCTGCTCCATCACCAAAAATAACCGACACATTTCTACCACGTGTTGTAAAGTCTAAACCGCCACTGTGGTTTTCTGAACCGATTACCAAAACATTTTTATACATCCCTGTTTTTATAAACTGGTCTGCAACTGAAAGTGCGTATATAAAACCACTACATTGATTTCTTACATCCAGTGCTGGACAGGTATGAATTCCCATAATGTCCTGTACTTGCACTCCGCAACCAGGAAAATAATAATCTGGAGAAAGAGTCGCAAAAACAATTAATTCTATAGCGTCTTTGGAAATTCTGGCTCGTTCCAGGGCAATTTCAGCGGCCTTTACACCCATCATTGCTGTTGAGTTACCATCGCCTTTTTTGATATGACGGCGTTCTTTAATTCCCGTGCGCTCTTGGATCCACGCATCGTTCGTATCCATTTTTTTTGAAAGATCGTCATTAGTAACCACGTTATCTGGAACATATTTACCCATTCCAGTTATGCGAGATGTATACATAAAATAATTTTAATTAAACGCAAGATACGCGACAGCATTAGTATCTTGCTAGCGATAAACCATATTTTGATATGCATGCATAATAAATTATTTTCAGACCTATTTCCTGAGATTCAAGATGCTACAGTTAGCTATGAATCTTCCTTTTACGCTTTAAAGAAAGCAGAACATTTAAAAGCCAATTTATTAGAGGAGACGCCCTGGCGGCAAAATAAAATTCAACTGTATGGCAAAATACATAACGAGCCAAGGCTGACGCAATTGTATGGAGATGAAAATATAGTCTACGGCTATAGTGGTATCAATTTCAAAGCTTTGCCGTGGACGGAAACCATGAAACAAATAAAAACAGATGTCGAAAAAGCAGCTGGAACTACTTTTAACATTTGTCTAATCAACCAATACCGAACTGGGCAAGATTCTAACGGCTGGCACGCAGATAACGAAAAAGAGCTTGGTGTGAATCCAGTTATCGCTTCTATAAGTCTAGGACAGGAACGTTTCTTTCACTTAAAACACAATATAAATCCAGCTTGGCGATTTAAATTTTTACTAGAAAATGGGAGTCTGCTTCTAATGAAAGATCAAACGCAACACACTTATAAACATCAAATTGCAAAGACTAAAAAAGAAATCGATTTAAGGATTAATTTGACTTTTAGAAAAGTGATTCAGTAGTTTGTAAAAAGCTTGTTTTATGGAAGACCCGTTATGCATCAATACATGGTAAATTCCTCTTATAATTTTAAAAGCTCTGTTCCAAAATATAGAAATTGATAGGTTAAAGAATGATGTAAACCTTACTCATAAAAATCAAAAGAGCAAAAAATACGGCTCTCAATTACTTTATGGCTCGCTGTCCATGATGTTAGTTGCACAGCACTAAAATACCTAGATAGATGTTAAATGTAAAAGCATATAGTTGCCAGAAGAAGTATATAGTCTTCAAAATGTTAACCACCACTTAAATTAAAGGCCTAATTGCATCAATTATGTAATCATTGCTAACTAATACGACTTTCATAACATGGCTAAAGCAAAGGATATACTAAAAAATCTTGACGAACGTGCAATAGATCGCATAGTGGAAATGGGATGGGAAGACCGTACACCATTTGATGCGATTGAGGCACAATTTGGTGTCACAGAAAGCGAGGTCATTAAAATTATGCGCAGTGAGATGAAGGAAAGCAGTTTCCGAATGTGGAGACAGCGTGTTCAAGGCCGTTCTACAAAGCATAAAGCGCAGCGTGATCCTGAAATGAGCCGCTTTAAATGCAACATGCAGCGGTCTACTGGAAACAGAATTGCAAAGAGATAAAAAAGAGTCCATACCACTATTCCATACAAAAAGAATAAAGACTCATCTGACCATAGTTTCAACCTCTGCATCTTTTCTGTAATTATATGCTAATTCATATGCCCTTTACATAAAGTAATTAGTCCTTTCAAATGAATCATTTTATTTTCCAATGGCATACCTAATGCCTAGATTTGAACGTTCTTAAATAGATGCCTCTCAAATCATGCAGAAATTACTACCCTTTTTATTCTTTTTGCCACTAGCAGCAATGGCACAAGACACTTTTTCTAAAAAGAGTGTAGGAACAACTAATGCACAACATACTGAAGTTAACGTAAATAATAATATACAAGGAAGCCTTTTTACTCCTGATACTTTTGAAAAAGTTCCCTTAGTAATTATTTTAGCAGACAGCGGTGCAACAGATCGCAATGGTAATGAGCGTAGAACAAAAAGTAATGCTTATCTACATCTAGCAGATTCTTTACTCACCAAAGGTGTAGCTACTTACCGATACGACAAACGTATTTTAACACAAATAAAAAATCGCAAACCTAGCGATAAAACTTTATTTAGCGATTTTATTATTGATGCAAAAGAAAGCGTTAACTTTTTCAAGAATGACAGTCGGTTTTCAAGAATCTATATTGCTGGCCATGGTCAAGGTTCTCTTGTAGGTATGCTGGCAGTAGACAAGGACGTTGATGGTTTTATTTCCTTGAATGGAGCCGGACAGTCTATAGATGCGTTAATTGTTCAACAAATAGCTCAACAACAACCTGGATTAGACAAGATTGCTGCAAAGACCTTTGAAAGAGTAAAAAACTCTAGAGAACTTGTAGTTGATATAGAACGAGATCTTTATGTAATTATAGGTCCACAAGTGCAAACCTTTATGAAGTCTTGGATGCTGTACGATCCTGCAAAAGAAATTAAGAAACTCCGAGTGCCCATCCTTATAATAAACGGCTCTAAAAACAGACAAGTGGACCCCTCTGAAGCGGCTATATTAAAAGATGCCGTTCCTAATGCTTCATTAGAACTTATCGAAAACATGAACCATGTGCTCAAAACCGTAGGAGAAGATGAAATTGAAGCTTCAAAAAGCTACAGCAATCCTAAGGTTCCTTTAAGTGGTGAACTTGTGGATATTATAGTCCGTTTTATAAAAGGATAGAAATTGCAGCACTTTATACTGTTTTCAAATAAAGGTTTCCACAACATTCAATAAATTACGAAGGCTAAAATACCCGCAACCTCTTTACATAAAATCGTATTTTGCAGCTATTAAAAATATCCTTTATGATTTTTCTACCTGAAGAACCAACAATTGAAGTGTTACCACCAATTATTACCGATGACACAATAGTCTTCGGTTTGTTGATGATATGTCTAGCACTTGTTTTTTATTCTTCTTCCTTAAAACAAGGTTTCTGGTCTAAGTTTTATAAAATAATACCAGCCTTATTGATGTGTTATTTGCTTCCTTCTATATTGAGTTCTTTTGGAATCATATCGGGTGAAGCTTGGGATGTTATCAAGGACGGTCAGGTGGTTAAAGAAAAATCTAATTTATACTTTATGGCATCGCGGTATTTATTGCCCGCCGCACTTGTACTCATGACCCTTTCTATTGACTTAAAAGCGGTATTTAATCTAGGTCCTAAAGCCTTAATTATGTTCCTTACAGGCACAGTAGGAATTGTAATTGGAGGTCCTATTGCCATTCTCATAATCGGTTCTTTTTCTCCAGAAACTGTAGGTGGGGAAGGATTTGATGCCGCATGGCGCGGACTTTCCACACTAGCAGGAAGCTGGATAGGCGGTGGCGCAAATCAAACAGCTATGTTAGAAGTATACCAATTTAACCCTTCTAAATACGGCGGTATGGTACTAGTAGATATTGTAGTAGCAAATTTATGGATGGGAATATTACTCTTCGGAATAGGAAAAGCAGCAAAGATAGACCGCTGGTTTGGCGCAGATAGTCAGGCTATAGAAGACTTGAAAAAACGAGTCTCAGACTATACAGAAAGTGTAAAACGTGAGGCCACTTTTACGGATATGATGGTCATGCTGGGAATAGGTTTTGGCGCAGTGGCAATAGCTCATTTTGGAGCAAATTATCTATCTGAAGTCATGAATGCACTAGATGGAGTTGCAAAAAATATTTACTTAAGCTTTTTAACCAGTCAGTTTTTCTGGATGATTTCTATCGCTACACTCCTAGGTATCATTTTATCATATACCCCTGTAAAAAGTTATGAAGGAACCGGAGCAAGTCGCATAGGCAGTATCTTTATCTATACTCTTGTAGCAAGTATCGGAATGAAGATGGACCTGACACAAGTAGTAGATAACCCATTACTCATATTAGTAGGGATTATATGGATGTCTATACATGCTGGATTGCTTATTCTAGTCGCAAAAATAACAAAATCACCATACTTTTTCCTTGCCGTAGGTTCCCAAGCAAATGTGGGTGGAGCTGCTAGCGCTCCTATAGTAGCATCAGAATTTCACCCATCATTAACTAGTGTGGGAGTTTTACTTGCTGTTTTTGGTTATGTAGTAGGAACAATAGGCGCGATAGCTTGTACCGTTTTAATGCAAATGATAGCGACTTCATAGCAGGATATAGCCGCTTATTTAAAAGTTATGATGCATATTTGCAGCTTTAAAAACTATACCATGAAAAAAGTGTTTTCTCTATTATTTGCTATAATCATCATGGCTTCTTGTAACAATTCTAATTCAAATAAATTTTCAATCTCTGGAACTATTGATGGTGTAAAAGTGGGCAAAATATTCTTGAAACGTCTTCAAGATTCTGTTTTAATAGATGTAGACTCTGCTTTATTTGATGGTAATTCGGATTATACTTTAAGAGCAGACTTAAATCAAACAGAGATTATGTACTTGCATCTGGAGGTAAAAGATGGTGCTGAATTTAATGACCGACTACTATTCTTTGCAGAGGACACCGCCATGACATTCAACTCCTCTTTGAGTAAATTTGAAGCAGATGCGGTAATCACCGGCTCAAAAAACCAAGATATCTACACCATTTATAAATCAAACAATGATAAATTGAATAAAGTCTATACCGAGATTGTAAAGAGAAGTATGTCCCTAACTGACGCAACTAGGACAGCAGCGGTAACCGATTCTATAAATACGGCTTATGACAAATACTTAAAGAAAAAAGTGCTGTATGCTATTAACTACGCCCAACTGCACAAGAATAAAGAAGTAGCGCCTTACATATTAGTTAGTGAAGCTAGTGATGCAAACCCTATTTTACTAGATGGTGTTTTTCAAAAAATGCCCAAAAAAATACAGACAACTGTTTATGGAAAACAACTGTCTGTATTAATTAAAAAAAATAAAACTGTTTTATAAAGCGTTCACTCTATCTATAAGTCCTTTTCCTTTAATCTCTAAATCAGCTTTCACTGCTTTTAGTTGTACTTTACGACTGTCTACTTTTTTGTCGTTTACTCTTGCGATCAAATCGTCAAAAGTTGCTATAGAATCGTCTACGATCTTTTCAGACTCGGCTGTTTTTTCAGGATTTGCTACCTGAGAAATAAGTGCCGCTTCGATGATATCTCCTAATACGTAATTGATGTCTTGTTTAAGATCTTTAATGCTTGCCATAATAATATAATTTGCTGCAAAAATAGTGAATAAAAGCCTTACTAATTCACTTAGATTTCTCTAAGAGATAGTGATGCATTTTAAAATAACTTTGTGACCAATTTTAGCCCTTTCCTGTGACCTATTATATAGTATCCCTGCTCTTTTTTTATGGAATAACTAAATTGACAAAATTTAGTCCAACTTATTCTCCTCTGTAGACCACAAAATTGCGCACTGTCTCAAAAAGTTTGATCTCTAAATCATACTTAGGATCCAGTTTTGCTTTTACTTTATTGTAAATAACAAAAGCGATGTTCTCTGCAGTAGGATTAAGGTTTGCAAATTCTGGAACTTGCTCATTGAGATTCTTATGATCAAAGGAGTTTTCTACTTCCTCCTTAATAATATCTTTAAGAATTTTAAGATCTATTAAATAACCCGTTTCTGGATCAACTTCACCAGTAACTCCCACTTCTAAATCATAATTATGACCATGAAAATATTCGTTATTACACAAACCAAAAATTTGTTCGTTTTTTTCATCACTCCAGTCTTTACGGTGTAAACGATGGGCTGCATTAAAATGTGCTTTGCGGTATGCTGTTAATCTCATGATATGTGGGAATAATATTTTTCAAAAATAATTTTAAACCACTCCGTATATATTTGTGGTTGTTGTAACATATCTTCTTTTATGTGTTGTGCTGTCATCCACTTGTAGGAGGCGACTTCATCTGGATTGATATTGGGAAGATCGTTATAGCTGCCTATCATTACATGATCTAGCTCGTGCTCTGTCAGTCCATTGTCAAATGGTGCTATATAAATAAAATGGAAAAGTTCATTTAGCTCTGTTACAAAACCCATTTCTTCCATGAGTCTTCGTTTACCAGCTTCTATATTACTTTCTCCTTCTCTTTGATGGCTGCAACAGGTATTGGTCCACAAGCCTGGGGAATGATATTTACCTAAAGCGCGCTGTTGCAACATAATTTCATTATGTTCATTTACAACAAAAACGGAGAATGCTCTATGCAGTAGAGCTTTTTCGTGCGCTTCGATTTTTTCCATAATACCGACCTGCTCGTCGTTCTCATTTACTAAAATAACTTGTTCGATAATTTTTATTCATTTAATTAACAAAAGCACAAAAGGAATTAAAATCTATCCTTAGGCTCTTACTAAGTAGTTAACTTGTCCTTTTCATTACAAAATGATCTGTCCAGTAATATATTTAATACGCAAAGATGTATAGAAGTATGGTTACACAACTTATACGGGCAAGGTAGTACCTCTTAACTCTATTGTAAAATCTACCGTTGCCGTGGTAGTCTGACCTTTTGTTTTGTTTCTTAATCGCTCTACCAGCATGCGCACAGACTGCTGTCCTATTTCCTCTGCATGTTGAGTAACCGTAGAAAGTTGTGGGTAAGAAAGGTGGGAAATCTCATCTGAAGAAAAACCTAAAACAGATAAATCTTCCGGAATTTTCCTTCCTAAACGTTGCGCTATGTTTACGGACATAATTCCAGATACATTATCAATACATAGCAATCCATCCATATCTGTATGTTCTGTAAATATCTTTTCTAGTTGATCGTTTAACAAAGCCTCATTATCATCTATATGAATAACTAGCGCCTCTCCTTTATAGGAATCGTGCTTTTCTAAAGCTTTCTTATACCCTAAAACTCTAAGCTTACCTACACTTAATTCCCCTAAGCTATTGATCAAAACAATTTTCTTACGACCTTCTTTAATAAGTATTTCTGTCCCTTTAAAAGCTGCGTTAAAATCATCAATAATCACCTTATCGCACTCCACATCATTTGCCACACGATCAAACATGACTATAGGCACATCTTGGTTGATCGTGTCTTTTAGATGTTTTACTTCACCATTAGATTGAGTTTCTTGAGCTATGGACATGATAAATCCGTCTACACTACCGTTTGCTAATAAATTGAGGCTGTTATTTTCTTTTTCATAAGATTCATTTGATATACAAGTAATGATGTTATATCCCAACGCGGTAGACTCCTGTTCTATGCCATAAAGAATACGAGCAAAAAAAACATTTAATATATCTGGAATGATGACCCCTATAGTTTTGGTCTGTCTGTTTTTTAAGCTTAAAGCAAGTGTATTAGGCCTGTAATTAAGTTCTTTGGCAATTACTTTTACGCGCGCAATAGTATCCTTACTTATTTCTGGACTATCCTTTAATGCCTTAGACACAGTAGATACAGAGACTCCCAGAGTTGCGGCAAGATCTTTAAGGGTTATCATATTTTGAGAGTTTAGAAATGTTCAAGTAAAATTGATGAACAAACATACGGTTCCAAATCTTACTATTGGTGGTAAGATAGTAATTACTAATGATTTTTTAACACACCTAACAAGACGAGTATAACTATGCGATGTTAACCACTTGCATATGAACGTGGTTTCGGTTCCTTTTTTATCTTTAAATTTGAATTTGAAAGTTTTATTTTATCTCAATTCCGCTTTCGCGAAAGCGAGATATCTACAAATAGTACTAAGCTGTTTTACCTAAAAGGATTATTCATAAGATGCGTTCAAACACCCATGGAACTTTATTATTTTAAAGTCAATCATTTTGCAAGCTGTTTTACCGAAGTGACTTGATAAAATGACTGATTTGCCTATTTTTGCAACCTGATTAATTATACACATGAAGTTTACAGAAGAGATAGCAAGAAGAAGAACATTCGGTATTGTATCCCACCCAGATGCAGGTAAAACGACACTTACAGAAAAGCTTCTCTTGTATGGAGGAGCAATTCAAGAAGCTGGTGCTGTAAAAAGCAATAAAATTAAAAAAGGAGCAGCGAGTGACTTTATGGAAATAGAACGCCAGCGAGGTATCTCTGTTGCAACTTCTGTACTTGCTTTTGAGTACTCCGGCACAAAAATCAATATTCTGGATACGCCGGGACACAAAGATTTTGCCGAAGATACCTTTAGGACACTTACCGCTGTAGATAGTGTTATTGTTGTAGTAGATGTTGCAAAAGGAGTAGAAGAACAGACTGAAAAACTGGTCAAAGTATGCAGAATGCGGCAAATACCTATCATAGTCTTTATCAATAAAATGGATCGCGAAGGTAAAGATGCCTTTGATCTTATGGATGAGATAGAACAAAAGCTAGGCTTGCGAGTTACACCGCTCAGCTTCCCCATAGGAATGGGCTATGACCTTAAGGGTATTTATAATATCCACAGGAAAAATATCAATCTTTTTACCGGTGCTTCTTCAAAGGATATTCACAACACCACATCTATTACCGATTTAAATGACACTAAGCTGGATCAACTTATAGGAGATACGGCCGCCGGTACTTTAAGAGAAGAAATCGAACTCGTTACTGGTATCTATCCAGAATTTAATAGACAAGAATATCTGGATGGTGAGTTGCAGCCCATATTTTTCGGTAGTGCTCTGCATAATTTTGGAGTAAAAGAATTACTGGACGGTTTTATAGAAATTGCACCTGCGCCAAGACCAAAAAAAGCAGAAGAACGTCTCGTAAAACCAAATGAAAAAGACTTCAGTGGTTTTGTGTTTAAAATTCATGCAAACATGGATCCTAAACATAGAGATAGACTTGCTTTTATAAAAATAGTAAGCGGGACTTTTGAGCGTAATAAGGCCTATAGACATGTGCGGTTAAATAAGAATCTAAAATTCTCTAGCCCTAATGCCTTTTTTGCAGAAAAGAAAGAAATCGTTGATGAGTCTTTCCCAGGTGATATAGTAGGGTTACATGATACAGGGAATTTTAAAATAGGAGACACGCTTACATCTGGAGAAGAATTGCACTACAAAGGAATTCCATCATTTTCTCCTGAGCATTTTAGATATATCAATAATGCAGACCCTATGAAGTCTAAACAACTGGCTAAAGGTATAGACCAGTTAATGGATGAAGGTGTAGCCCAGTTATTTACTTTGGAGCTCAATGGTCGTAAAGTAATAGGTACTGTAGGTGCGCTGCAATTTGAAGTAATCCAGTACCGACTGGAGCATGAATATGGTGCAAAATGTTCTTATGAGAATCTCAATGTGCACAAAGCTTGCTGGGTGGATGACTCTGTTGCAAAACCAGAAGAAATGAGTGATTTTAACCGAGTTAAATCTAAGTTTTTATGTAAAGATAAACGTGGGCAGTTGGTTTTTCTAGCTGACTCTTCTTTCTCTTTGCAAATGACACAACAAAAATACCCAAGTATTAAATTTCATTTTATTTCAGAATTTGAGCCAGAAGCTAGTGTGAGGTAATCATGGCAATTTCAGTTTTGTAAAGGTGTGCCTATTAAGAACGGTACTTAATAGAAAAAGGCTCTTGACTTTAATTTCAGTCCAGAGCCCTTTCATATTAAAATTCAAATATTCTGTACGGAATTTGAAAAGTCAACTGGTACCGTCTATTCTAACAATTTAACATCAAATGTTTGCTGTCAATCGCAGTCTTTAAATTTATCGAGACCAGAAACAATAAACTCTGATCTGCGATTTAGTTGATGTTCTTTTTCAGAACAAACAACACCATTAGAACACTTATTAAGCAATCTTGTTTCACCAAATCCTTTTGCTGTTAAACGTGAGGCTTCAATACCTTTTGATACAAGCCAATTACGTGTACTTTGCGCTCTATTATCTGATAAGATAATATTGTAGGCATCAGGCGCCCTACTATCGGTGTGAGAATGAATTGCTATACGAATTTGAGGATACAATTCCATAAACGCCTTGATCTTTGATAGCTCATACTCAGCGTCAGATCTAATGTTAAATCTATCAAAGTCAAAATAGATCTGCTTCATATCAAGTAAAGGTCCTATATCATCACAATCTACGAATGAAATAAGTGCGTGCTCTATCTCTAACGGAACATCAGTAATACCTGTTTCATTAGAAGTTTTCAAGAACTCTTCATCTGTCGTATAATCCTCCTTCTCTACCCGCAACAAGTACGGTTTATCACATTCTAATTTAAAAACATATGTGCCATTTTCACTTGTCTCCTGTTCCTCTAATTTAACAGTACTATTTGCATCTGTAACCATAACAGTTGCCCCTTTCATGGGCTCTCCTGTATTCTTGTCAGTTACAGTACCTGTTAGGAGCACCTCACAAGGTTTTCTTAAGTCTTCTAACTGAATGCATCTATACATATCATCATTTCCAGTTCCACCAGGTCTGTTAGAACTAAAATACCCGATTTTTGTATCATCATTTACAATGAAAGAGAAGTCATCGTAAGGAGTATTTATAGGTTTACCCATATTTATAACTTCTCCAGCACAACCGTCAGAATTTATTGAACTAGAAAACACATCTAAACCTCCTAAGCCTTGATGACCCGAAGACGCAAAATAAAGCACATTAGAGCTACTAACAAAAGGGAATGTTTCTCTTCCGGGAGTGTTTATATTCTTTAGATTCCTAGGCTCACTAAAGGTTCCCTCTGCTAATATGTCAATTTCCCAAATATCAGACATTGTTAATTTAACATCCATATCAAACCCAACAGATCCTGGCATGTCACTAGAAAAATATAACTTTTTCTCATCAGAACTTAAAGCGGGATGTGCGACGGAGTATTCGTCACTATTAAAAGGTAGTGAAACTGGCAAAGTCCATTTACCATTTTTCTTATAAGATCTGAAAATCTTCAGTTTATTAGTCCCTTCTTTATCTTTACCGTAAACACCATTATCATAATTATTACGCGTAAAATACATAGTCATTCCATCGGCAGTAAAAGCAGGAGTGCTTTCATGATATTTAGTATTTATCTCATTAGACATGCGCTTAGGGTTGCTCAACATGCCCGATTCATCAACATCTGCTGTATATAATTGCAAGAAGGACTGCTTATTCCATGTATGCCTTTGTCTAATTAGGGATCCAGTATCCCTTGCCGTAGCAAATACCACTTGTTTATTTGACATGTAGAATGCAGGTCCGAAATCAGAAGTGACAGTGTTGATGTTTGTAGTGTTTTCTATTTCAAATCTACCCGATTGTAATTCGATCATTTCTAAATAATTAGATTCATCAGAATACATTTTAGATCTTATATCAAATCCCTTAAGGGTATTGAACTTTGCCATAAGCCTATCCGATTCAGAATACTTGTTGACTAATTTAAGACTCTGAGCATATCTAAAGAAATATTCTGACTTTACATCTTCTTCGTAAGATGTAAAGAGTTTTTCATACCATTCATGAGCTTTGGTAAGGTCATCATTAAAATAATAAGTATCCCCCAATTTTGCTAGTATCTCAGCAGAAGCATAACCATCTTCGGCTAGTTTTAAATAGATCTGTTGCGCTTCTATAAATGCTAGCGATTTATATTTGTCATTTCCTTTTTCCATTTTATCATTTTGAGCTTGAACAAGAGATATGGTCAGAAGAAAAATGAATGTGGATAATTTTTTAAGCATTATCATTATTTGTTTATTAAAAGAAGCGTGGTGTGATTATACGGTCGTAACTATTGAAGAACTCAAACCTAATAAACAGCTCATAACTACCATCGTTAAAAATGGCGTTACCTAGTTCTGTAGTTTCTCTATCGTATGCAAAACCTATCAAAACTTGTTCATTTAATTGAAATCCTACGAGACCGGTGACCGCTGCGCTCCATCTATATGCAACTCCTAGGGTCAACTTTTCATTGAATAAAAAACTTGCTGTAAGATCCAGTTGTAAAGGAGCCCCTTGAACTAATTTTACCATAGTTGCTGGCTTGAATTTAATAGCATCATTTAAATCAAAAACATAACCTGCTGTACCAAATAAGTGCCTGCGCTCGCTAGCAATATAGGTGGCACTGCTGCTGTCATTTCTGTCTTCAAAATGATCTGTTTGCAATAAATTAGGACTGCTCAATCCTACATAAAATTTCTTAGTATGATAGTAAATACCTAAACCTAAAATAGGCGATAATTTATTTTCTATGTTTTCTGTTACTCTAGGATCTTCTGTATCGAAAATATTAAGCCTCCTGAAATCTACATTTAATACATGCACTCCACTTTTAAGCCCGAAACTTAATCTAGCTTGATCTCCTGCTGGTATCGTATAGCTAAAATCTACAGAGGCGTAGGTCTCATCTGAAGGACCTATAGCATCATTAACAATACTTAAGCCTAGTCCTAATCTACTATTTGAAATCGGGGTTTGAAAAGATAAGGTTTGAGTCCGTGGTGCTCCATCTAAACCTACCCACTGACTGCGATGCAACCCAACAATACTTGCCACTCCACGATTTCCTGCATAAGCTGGATTCACAACTATTGGATTATACACATATTGACTATACTGAGGATCCTGCTGTGCTGTAAGCGTATTTGCGAAAGCGAACAAAAATAAACAAGTTAATAATTTCTTCATGTTAGGTTATTATTAAATCCAGGTTCTGTCTAAAACTACACCACTTGGATTTAATCGGTTTATATATAAATATCCAGCCTTACTGCTTGTTTGTTTTGATCTTCAATAGAAACGATAATATAGGAATAATTACTTTCAAGTAGTTGTTCCTCTTGAGCTATTGTTGTTCGACCTTCAAAACAGCTCTAATAGAATTGTTTGCATGATTATAATTCGGGCTTTAATAGACTTTTACATCCGATATACTGAATTTAACAAATATATTCAAAGTTTTTAATTCCTTGAATAACAAAGAAATCATTCTGATAATCACCATCTAGCCTTATTCCGTTAAAAACATTCACTTCATATGGATCAAAATCTAAAAAATAAAGCATGTTGTCCTCATTAAAATCAAAGCCCATAGGTTTAGAAAAATCATAAAAGCATCATTATGATCTCTAAAGTAAGTTTATGCATCTTTATCTTTGTTATTAAGATGTATAATAGGCTGCATATTGCCTTATAGGTTAGGGTCAACATAGCTATCAAACACATGGGCTAGACCTTCTATATATGTCTTCTCTAGAGGGGATAATATCAGTGACTACATCAATGTCAAAACAAACTCCTTTTGACTAACAGTTAGATACAACAGCCGTACTACTACCTTTACACACGCTTAGGATTCCTATTAATACAGCTCTATTAAATAATTCACAAATTATAAGTGCCTACTCTTCTGGATCATCTTCAACTGAACTGGAGTATAAGGGAATTGAGGATACAGATGTAGTTGAATTCTGAATGGAATTATTCTCTTATCCAACATTAACAAAACTTCTGTGATTCTTTAAATTGCTGGGTTGGAAGCTCAAATTATAAACAACTTAAGGAAAGAAAAAGGTATGAGAATTTTTATGATTTACGAAAATTTAGTTGCTGAACAAAAACGCCTTGAAGCATAAGATTAGATTTAAGCGGCAACGTATTATGAATAAAATCTAATATGGAAATAACCCGAAATTACGTTCCTCTTGTTCAAATTAAGGCACAACCTGCATACATAATTATCATGTCATGTATTAGGATCAAAGATAAATATGCCATAGTTGCTCACCGGAGGATGGTAACTAAAGATTATATACCTTAGTGTGAATTAACATAAACTACCCTTAGATTACCTAAACAAACCTTCTTATTGACATTCCTTTAAATAAAAAAAGCCTGATGAATAAACATCAGGCTTAAATTTTATGCTTGGCCCGTTGGACCAAAATTTAAAGGAATGGGCGGTTGTTCGTAATCCTTAATATCACCATGAGCTTGTTCAAACTTTCTCACATTTTCCTGTAATGCTTTTGCGAGCCTTTTGGCGTGTTGTGGTGTAAGTATTATTCTGGACTTTACCTTTGACTTAGGGTTTCCAGGCATAATATTTACAAAATCTACAACAAACTCTGAAACTGAATGGTTGATAATTGCTAAGTTACTGTATTGTCCCTCTGCAATTTCACCATCAATTTCAATATTGATTTTATGGTCTGGATTCTGATCTTTTGCCATTACTAGTTATAATTTACTTTTGGCTCCTCTTTTTTATGAAGCAGCTTTTCAAATTCTTCTTTAGAACCTACAATGATATCTTCATAATTACGCATTCCAGTACCTGCAGGTATTCTATGCCCTACAATTACGTTCTCCTTGAGACCTTCTAATGTATCTACCTTACCTGCAACTGCGGCCTCGTTTAATACTTTAGTCGTTTCTTGGAAAGATGCTGCACTAATAAATGACTTAGTTTGAAGTGAAGCACGTGTAATACCTTGAAGAACAGGCTCAGCGGTTGCAGGCATTACGTCGCGTGCAGTAACCAGAGCTTTATCTTCTCTGCGTAGAATAGAATTTTCATCCCTCAACTCTCTTGAGGTAACAATCTGTCCTTCTTTTAAATTCTCCGAGTCACCAGAGAGTTCAACTACTTTCTTACCATAGAGTCTGTCATTTTCTAAGATGAAATCTTCTTTATGAATCAGTTGATTTTCTAAAAACATACCATCTCCAGAATCAACAATTCTAACTTTTCTCATCATCTGACGTACAACAACTTCAAAATGCTTGTCGTTAATCTTTACACCTTGTAGTCTATATACTTCTTGAACCTCATTTACTAGATACTGTTGTACAGCACTTGGACCTTTAATCGCAAGGATATCCTTAGGAGTAATAGAGCCATCAGATAAAGGCATACCTGCTCTCACATAATCATTTTCTTGTACCAGAATCTGATTAGATAATTTTACTAGGTATTTTTTAACTTCATCAGTTTTTGATGTCACTACGATCTCACGATTACCACGTTTGATTTTACCAAAAGAAACAACACCATCAATCTCACTAACTACAGCAGGATTTGAAGGATTACGTGCTTCAAAGAGCTCGGTTACACGTGGAAGACCTCCAGTAATATCACCCGCTTTAGCAGATTTACGTGGAATCTTAACCAGTACTTTTCCAACTTTTATCTTATCATCATCGTTGATCATCAAGTGAGCACCAACAGGAAGGTTGTAAGAAATTACATTATCCCCTTTACTATCTAAGATATGTAGAGTAGGTATTAACTTCTTATCTCGTGAATCAGAAATTACCTTCTCTTCGTACCCAGTTTGCTCATCACTTTCTACTTGGAATGTGACTCCCTGAATAATGTTTTCAAATTTAATTTTACCCGCAAATTCAGAAATGATAACTCCGTTAAATGGATCCCATTTAGCAATAAGATCCCCTTTTTTAACTTTAGATCCTGGCTTCGTATATAGCTCGCAACCATAAGGAATGTTATTTGAGTTCAACAGCATACCAGTTTTTTCATGAAGCAACTTAGACTCTGCAGTACGAGATATTACCACCTCTACTGATTTGCCTTCATTATCTTCACCTTTAACCGTTTTCAGATCTTCTATCTCCAGAATACCATCATTTTTTGCAACAATAGAACTATCTTCAGAAACGTTACCTGCAACTCCACCAACGTGAAAAGTTCTTAAAGTAAGTTGTGTACCTGGCTCTCCAATTGATTGAGCAGCAATTACACCTACAGCTTCACCTCTCATCACAAGACGGTTAGTAGCAAGGTTACGTCCATAACATTTAGTACAAACACCTTTTGCAGCCTCACAAGTAAGAGCAGATCTCACTTCAACTGTTTCCAGATCTGAAGCTTCAATGATGTCAGCAAAAAATTCATTTATCAATTCCCCAGCTGCAACTATAACTTCTTGTGTAGCTGGATCTATAACATCATGTAATGCAGTACGACCTAGAACTCTCGCTCCGAGTTTCTCCATTACTTCTTCATTCTTCTTCAAGGCAGCTACTTCAATACCCCTTAATGTTTCACAATCTTCGTGATTCACAATAACATCTTGTGCAACATCGTGTAAACGACGTGTTAGGTAACCCGCATCTGCCGTTTTAAGAGCCGTATCTGCAAGTCCTTTACGCGCACCGTGAGTGGAAATAAAGTATTCAAGAATTGAAAGTCCTTCCTTAAAGTTAGAAAGAATTGGGTTTTCAATAATTGCTCCACCACCATCATTGGACTTTTTAGGCTTGGCCATTAATCCACGCATACCTGTAAGCTGTCTGATCTGCTCTTTAGATCCACGAGCACCAGAGTCAAGCATCATAAACACAGAGTTAAATCCTTGCTGATCCTCTCTAATGTTTTTCATAGATAATTCAGTAAGTTGTGCGTTTGTCGCAGTCCAGACATCAATTACCTGATTATACCTTTCGTTTTGTGTGATAAGACCCATGCTGTAATTTCCACGAATAGCATCTACTTTAGTATTTGCAGAATCAATCATAGACTGCTTTTCTACAGGGATCATAATATCTCCAAGAGAGAACGACAATCCGCCACGGAATGCAAATCCATAACCTAAATCTTTAATTTCGTCAAGGAACTCAGCAGTTCTAGGAACATCTGTTACCTTAAGAATGTCACCAATAATATCTCTAAGCGCTTTTTTAGTTAACACCTCGTTGATATAACCAGCTTCATCTGGCACCTTTTGATTAAAGATCACCCGACCAGCGGTGGTTTCAATAATCTCAGATTTATAAGAACCATCTTTTTGAAGAAGACTAATTCTACATTTAACCGGAGCATTAATATCTACACGCTTTTCGTTAAAAGCAATGACTAATTCTTCAGGACCATAAAAAGTAAGTCCTTCACCTATTACAATATGTCCAGGTTCAGACCTGCGTAGCTTGGTCATGTAATAAAGACCCAATACCATGTCCTGAGATGGAACAGCAATGGGGCTACCGTTTGCAGGATTCAAAATATTATGAGAAGCAAGCATCAATAATTGGCATTCCAATATGGCCTCTGGACCTAAAGGTAAGTGTACCGCCATTTGATCTCCATCAAAATCGGCATTAAATGCCGTACATACTAATGGGTGTAATTGTATCGCTTTACCTTCAATAAGTTTTGGCTGGAAAGCCTGTATACCTAACCTGTGAAGTGTAGGAGCACGGTTCAACATTACTGGATGTCCTTTGAGAACATTTTCCAGAATATCCCATACTACAGGTTCTTTCTTATCAATTATTTTCTTAGCTGACTTTACGGTTTTAACAATACCACGTTCGATAAGCTTGCGAATAACGAAAGGCTTATAAAGCTCAGCTGCCATATCTTTAGGAATACCACACTCATATAATTTAAGTTCTGGACCTACAACGATTACGGAACGTGCAGAATAATCAACACGCTTACCAAGTAAGTTCTGACGGAAACGTCCTTGCTTTCCTTTTAGAGAATCTGACAAGGATTTTAATGGTCTATTAGAATCTGTCTTAACAGCACTTGATTTTCTTGTATTGTCAAGAAGGGAATCCACTGCTTCCTGCAACATACGTTTCTCATTTCGAAGAATTACTTCTGGAGCCTTAATCTCCATCAATCTCTTCAAACGATTGTTACGTATAATTACACGACGGTATAAATCATTTAAATCTGAAGTCGCAAAACGACCACCATCTAGTGGTACTAATGGACGTAATTCTGGCGGGATTACTGGAACCACTTTCATGATCATCCATTCCGGCTTGTTTTCACGTCTTTCGTTAGAATCTTTAAGAGCCTCAACAACTTGAAGGCGCTTTAGAGCTTCTGTTTTACGCTGCTTGGAGGTCTCGTTGTTTGCCTTGTGCCTTAGGTCATAAGATAGTGCCTCTAAATCGATACGTTGTAACAAATCGATCAAGCACTCGGCGCCCATCTTAGCAATAAATTTATTAGGATCTGAATCATCCAAATACAGATTCTCTTGTGGAAGTGTATCTAGTATATCAAGATACTCTTCTTCTGTAAGAAAGTCCAATGTATGTACTTCTTCACCTTCCACATTCTTTGCGATACCTGGTTGAATAACCACATATCTTTCATAATAAATGATCATATCTAGCTTCTTTGAAGGAAGCCCAAGTAGATACCCAATTTTATTAGGTAAACTACGGAAATACCATATGTGCGCCACAGGGACCACAAGATTAATATGTCCTATACGATCACGTCTTACTTTCTTTTCTGTAACCTCTACACCACATCGATCACAAACGATTCCTTTATAACGTATGCGCTTGTATTTTCCACAAGCACATTCGTAATCCTTCACAGGACCGAAGATGCGCTCACAAAAAAGCCCATCCCTTTCAGGTTTGTGCGTGCGATAGTTAATCGTTTCTGGTTTTAACACCTCACCTCTTGACTCAGCAAGAATAGCTTCTGGAGATGCGAGACCGATTGAAATTTTTGAAAATTTCTTTGGTGTTGGGTTGTCGTTATATCTAGCCATAATTATGGTACTATTTTAAGTTAAAGTAGCGAGGTTTTATGATTGTTTCGCTTTCGCGAAAGCAAAACAATCATCTAGCCTCACAGAAAAATTAATCCTCCAGTCTGAGATCTAGTCCTAGACCTTTCAACTCATGCATCAATACATTAAATGATTCTGGAAGACCAGGTTCTGGCATAGGCTCGCCTTTTACGATTGCTTCGTAAGTTTTGGCACGGCCAATAACATCATCTGATTTTACAGTCAAGATTTCACGTAAAGTACTTGAAGCACCGTATGCCTCAAGTGCCCAAACTTCCATCTCACCAAAACGCTGACCACCAAATTGTGCTTTACCACCGAGTGGTTGCTGAGTGATCAATGAATAGGGTCCAATAGAACGTGCATGCATCTTATCATCTACCATGTGACCTAGTTTAAGCATATAGATAATACCTACTGTTGCAGGTTGATCAAAACGCTCACCAGTTCCACCGTCAAATAAATAGGTATGACCGAAACGTGGTATACCTGCCTCATCAGTATAGGCATTGATTTGATCTAGAGTAGCACCATCAAAGATAGGAGTGGCAAATGTTTTGCCTAATTTCTCTCCTGCCCAACCTAGTACTGTTTCATAAATCTGTCCAATATTCATACGAGAAGGTACACCTAGCGGATTCAATACAATATCCACTGGAGTTCCATCTTCAAGGAAAGGCATATCTTCTTGACGTACAATACGCGCAACGATACCTTTGTTACCGTGACGCCCAGCCATCTTATCTCCTACCTTAAGTTTACGCTTCTTAGCGATGTATACTTTTGCAAGTTTGATAATACCAGCTGGAAGCTCATCTCCTACTGAGATGGTAAACTTCTCACGACGCAATGACCCTTGAAGATCATTTTCTTTAATCTTATAATTATGAAGTAAGTCTGCAACCATATCATTTACCTCATTACCTGTTGTCCAAGTTCCTGAAGTTAAATGCGTAAAGTCATCTACAGAGTTCAACATTTTAAGAGTGTATTTTTTACCTTTTGGTAAAACCTCTTCTCCTAAGTCGTTAAATACACCTTGTGATGTTTTACCACTTACTATTTCAAATAATTTTTCAATAAGACGCTCCTGAAGACCATCAAATTTTCCTTGATAGTTTTGCTCAAGTCTCGCTATATCTTCTTTATCCTGAGCTCTTTTTCTCTTGTCTTTTACAGCACGAGAAAACAATTTCTTATCGATAACAACTCCTCGTAGGGATGGAGAAGCTTTTAAAGAAGCATCTTTTACATCACCTGCTTTATCACCGAAAATCGCTCTGAGAAGTTTTTCTTCTGGAGTAGGATCACTTTCTCCCTTAGGAGTAATTTTACCTATCAATATATCTCCAGGCTTAACTTCAGCACCGATCCGTATCATACCTTGTTCATCAAGATCTGCGGTAGCTTCCTCAGAAACGTTAGGAATGTCTGGCGTTAATTCTTCATTTCCTAGTTTAGTGTCTCTAACGTCTAGAGAATACTCATCTACGTGAATAGAAGTAAAGATATCTTCCCGTACTACTTTTTCAGAAATTACGATGGCATCCTCAAAGTTATACCCTTTCCATGGCATAAATGCCACTTTCATGTTGCGGCCTAATGCGAGCTCGCCTGCTTCAGTTGCATAACCTTGGCAAAGTACTTGACCTTTATCAACTCTGTCTCCTTTTTTTACAATAGGCTTTAAAGTAATGCTAGTACCTTGATTCGTTTTACGGAATTTAATCAGGTTGTAAGAAGTATCTTCTGGCTCAAAGCTTACTAGAGTTTCGCGCTCGCTGCGATCATATCTGATAACTACTTTTTGAGCATCTACGTAAACTACTTCACCATCACCTTCTGCATTGATCAACACTCTTGAATCTGAGGCAACTTGTCTTTCTAAACCAGTTCCAACAATAGGCGCATCCACTCTAAGTAAAGGTACTGCCTGACGCATCATGTTAGATCCCATCAATGCACGGTTTGCATCATCATGCTCCAAAAACGGAATCAAAGATGCTGATATAGAGGCAATTTGGTTAGGGGCGACATCTGCATAAACCACATCTGTTGCGTTTATAACAGGGAAGTCACCTTCCATACGTGCAATTACCTTCTCTTGATCTATTTTACCATCAGTTAGAGGTAAGTTAGCTTGAGCAATATGCAAACCTTCTTCTTCCTCAGCACTTAAGTAAGTAGGCTGATCCACAAGGTTTACAACACCATCAGTAACCTTTCTATACGGAGTCTCAATGAATCCCATTCCATTCACTTTTGCAAAAACTGCAAGTGATGAAATTAGACCAATGTTAGGTCCTTCAGGAGTTTCAATAGGACAAAGTCTACCATAGTGAGTATAGTGTACATCTCGTACCTCAAATCCGGCTCTTTCTCGTGAGAGTCCTCCAGGTCCAAGGGCAGATAATCTACGCTTGTGAGTAATCTCTGCTAACGGATTCGTTTGATCCATAAACTGAGATAACTGATTGGTTCCAAAGAAAGAATTAATTACAGAAGATAAGGTCTTAGCATTAATAAGGTCAATAGGTGTAAATACCTCATTATCTCTTACGTTCATGCGCTCGCGTATAGTACGAGCCATACGGGCAAGTCCGACACCAAATTGTTGAGACAATTGCTCTCCAACGGTACGTACACGACGGTTAGACAAGTGATCAATATCATCAATCTCTGCTTTAGAGTTGATTAACATAATCAAGTGTTTTATAATGGTAATGATATCTTCTTTGGTAAGCACTTGCTTATCCATGGGAATATCAAGGCCTAATTTTTTGTTCATGCGGTAACGACCTACCTCACCTAAATTGTATCTCTGGTCTGAGAAAAACAACTTATCAATGATTCCACGAGCTGTTTCTTCATCTGGCGGCTCAGCGTTACGTAATTGTCTATAAATGTGTTCTACTGCTTCTTTTTCAGAATTTGTAGGATCCTTTTGTAACGTATTATGGATAATAGCATAATCGGCAGACATATTATCCTCCTTATGAAGAAGAATGGTCTTCGCTTGTGATTCTATAATCTCATCAATATGCTCTTTTTCAAGAATCGTATCGCGATCTAAAACAATCTCATTTCGTTCAATAGACACCACTTCTCCAGTATCTTCATCAACAAAATCTTCATGCCATGTCCTAAGAACACGAGCGGCAAGTTTGCGACCCAAATACTTTTTGAGACCTGTTTTGCTTGCTTTAACTTCTTCTGCAAGATCAAAGATTCCTAAGATATCCTTATCTCTTTCAAAGCCAATAGCGCGAAAAAGGGTAGTTACAGGTAATTTCTTTTTACGATCTATATAAGCGTACATAACGCTATTAATATCTGTCGCAAACTCTATCCATGACCCTTTAAAAGGAATTACACGGGCAGAATATAATTTTGTTCCATTTGCATGAAAAGACTGACCAAAAAATACACCAGGAGATCTATGCAATTGAGAAACAACGACACGCTCAGCACCGTTAATACAAAAAGTACCCGATGGCGTCATGTACGGAATAGTTCCTAAATAAACATCTTGAACAATTGTTTCAAAATCTTCGTGTTCTGGATCAGTACAATATAGTTTTAGACGTGATTTAAGTGGCACGCTGTAAGTAAGGCCACGCTCTATACATTCCTGAATAGAATAACGAGGTGGATCTACAAAATAATCAAGAAATTCCAATACGAACTGATTACGAGTATCAGTAATTGGAAAATTCTCCATGAAGGTATTGTACAAACCTTCTACTTCTCTTTTGTCAGATTTTGTTTCTAACTGAAAAAAGTCCTGAAAGGATTTAATTTGGATATCCAGCAGGTCAGGATATTCCGCCTTATTAGTTACCGTTGAAAAATTAATTCTCTCTGTGTTTGTTGCTAGCATCAATGCACGGTATTAAATGATTAAAAAAAGCGTTATCGACGACGTCTCATCTTTATACGCAAAATGGTCTAGACCTGCGAGCATCGCTCACAGGTCTAAACCGATAATGTTTTGGCAAGAAGAATTACTTCAACTCAACCTCTGCCCCAGCAGCTTCTAACTGTGCTTTCAGAGCTTCTGCTTCATCTTTAGAAACACCTTCCTTAATTGGAGATGGTGCATTATCAACTAATTCTTTAGCGTCTTTCAATCCTGCACCGGTTAATTCCTTAACAAGTTTTACTACAGCTAGTTTTGCACCGCCTGGAGCTTTTAGGATTACATCAAATTCTGTTTGCTCTTCAGCAGCCTCCTCATTTTGACCTGGTCCAACCATCGCAACTGCCGCTGCTGCTGGTTCGATACCATATTCATCCTTAAGGATATCTGCTAGTTCGTTTACTTCTTTAACAGTTAGGTTAACTAACTGCTCAGCGAAATCTTTTAAATCTGCCATTTTCTATCGTTTTAATAAAATTTATAAATAATTAATTGCGTACTAAATTGGTTTCTATCTTTCTGATAGAGTTTTAAGTATTCCTGCGAGTTTACCACCACCTGATTGTAGTGCTGATATAACATTTTTGGCAGGACTTTGAAGTAAACCGATGATATCACCGATCATTTCTTCTTTAGATTTGATATTACTCAACGTACTTATCATATCATCACCTACATATACCGCCTCAGCGATATAAGCTCCTTTGAGCACAGGCTTAGCTGATTTCTTTCTGAAAGTTTCAATAACTTTAGCTGGCGCATTTGCTATTTCAGCTAACATGATTGAAGTATTGCCCTTTAACAATTCTGGTAACTCACCAAAATCCTTATCAGAAGCTTCCATAGCCTTAGCGAGAAGTGTATTCTTCACCACAGCCATACTTACGTTTGCTTTAAAACAAGCTCTGCGTAAATTTGTCGTTTCTAATGCATTTAAACCAGATATATCTGCTAAATAAATAGTTGAGTTTTCACCTAACGTAGCAGTCAAATCCTGGATAACATTTGCTTTTTGTTCTCTTGTCATGGTCTAGATTTTTAGTCGTCTGCAAAACGTTTAGTGTCTATCTCAATACTAGGACTCATAGTACTTGACATAAATATGCTAGTAATATAAATACCTTTAGACGTTGTAGGTTTTAGTTTAACTAATGTGTTAATTAATTCTCTTGCATTTCCTGCAATCTTCTCAGCATCAAAAGACGCCTTCCCAACTGCTGCATGTATAATTCCAGTTTTGTCAACCTTAAAATCAATTTTACCAGCCTTAACTTCAGAAATTGCTTTTGCCACATCCATAGTAACCGTTCCGGTTTTAGGATTAGGCATTAAACCTCTGGGACCTAATACACGTCCCAATGGTCCTAATTTTCCCATTACACTAGGCATGGTAATAATTACATCTACGTCAGTCCAACCACCTTTGATTTTATCAAGATACTCGTCAAGACCCACAAAGTCTGCACCAGCTTCAAGAGCCTCAGCTTCCTTATCTGGAGTAACTAATGCAAGTACTTTTACATCTTTACCTGTCCCGTGAGGTAATGTAACCACACCTCTAACCATTTGATTAGCCTTACGTGGATCTACATTTAACCTGATAGCAAGATCCACTGAAGCGTCAAATTTAGTAGTAGTTATTTCTTTTACTAATTTAGATGCATCAGCAACAGAATAAGTCTGAGACTTATCAATTTTTGCTAAACTATCTTTTTGATTTTTTGTTATTTTTGCCATTGTTACCAGTTTTAAGCAGGTGAGTTACCACCTTTAACGTTCACACCCATTGATCTAGCCGTACCAGCAACCATTCTCATAGCGCTATCTACTGTAAATGCATTGAGGTCTGGCATCTTATCCTCTGCAATCAAACGAATTTGATCCCAGGAAATAGTTCCAATTTTTTTACGGTTAGGTTCTCCACTACCGCCTTTCAACTTTAATGCTTCAAGGATTTGTACTGCTGCTGGAGGTGTTTTGATTACAAAATCAAAGGATTTATCCTTGAATACCGTAATCGCAACAGGTAATACTTTACCCGCTTTATCCTGAGTTCTAGCATTAAACTGCTTACAGAACTCCATGATATTTACACCAGCCGCACCAAGTGCAGGTCCTACCGGAGGAGATGGATTTGCTGCACCACCTTTAACCTGTAGTTTTACAACCTTAGATACTTCTTTAGCCATTTCTAATTAATTTCAATTATTTAATGATAATAAAGTGGAAGCCTTATTTATCATTTATAAACTGTAACATTTATACTTTTTCAACTTGCATATAACTGAGCTCCAATGGAGTTTTACGACCAAATATTTTGACCATAACTTCTAGTTTACGCTTTTCTTCATTTACTTTTTCAATAGTACCATTAAATCCATTAAAAGGACCGTCTACAACTTTAACTGTCTCTCCACTTTTAAACGGTATCGCTATATTATCAGTTTGCTCAGCAAGTTCATCCACTTTACCTAACATCCTGTTAACCTCGGCTCTTCTCAAAGGGACAGGGTCACCACCTTTTGTTTCCCCTAAGAAACCTATAACACCATTTACCGATTTAATAATATGAGGAACTTCACCTTCTAACCTAGCTTGAACCATAATATAACCTGGAAAATAAACACGTTCCTTATTATACTTTTTTCCATCTCTAATTTGAACCACTTTTTCAGTCGGAACCAAAATTTGCTTCAAATAATCTCCTAAGTTATGGTGGGCTATTTCAGATTCAATATAATCTTTAATTTTATTCTCTTGACCGCTTACAGAACGTACCACATACCACTTCATTAAATCCTTCTCTTCTGACATATCAAATAATGATTAAGGCTTGATCGAATTAAAATAAACTTCTATCGCATTGCTAAACACATAATCAATGCCCGCAACAATAAGAGCAAAAATTATAGAAAACACAGCCACTGTAATAGTTAACTTCTGCGCCTCCTCCCAAGTGGGCCAAGTGACATGATTTGTCAACTCATTATAAGACTCCTTTACATATGTTATAAAACTCATAATAGTATTGTTCTAGATGAAAACTTTAAATGACAGCCTGAAATAGGTCATTATCCAAAGCAAACTATATTTAAAATGCACGGGCTGAGAGACTCGAACTCACGACACCTGGTTTTGGAGACCAGTGCTCTACCAACTGAGCTAAGCCCGCAAAAAATATTCATTACAAATATTTGTTGCCTTCCCTTATATAAAGGGAAAGTATCCTGTCTAAAAATAAACAGGATACTTAATATTTTGAATTAGAAATTAATCTAATATCTCAGTAACTTGACCTGCACCAACAGTTCTACCACCCTCACGAATCGCAAAACGAAGACCTATATTCAATGCAATAGCTTGAATTAAATCAACGGTAATAGTAAGGTTATCACCAGGCATTACCATTTCAACTCCATCAGGAAGTGCTATGTTTCCCGTTACATCAGTGGTACGCACATAAAACTGAGGACGGTAATTGTTATGAAATGGAGTGTGACGTCCACCTTCTTCTTTTTTCAAGATATACACCTCAGCTTTAAACTTAGCATGTGGAGTTACAGATCCTGGCTTCGTAATAACCATTCCACGAGAAATCTGTGATTTTTCAATACCTCTTAATAAAATTCCAGCATTATCACCAGCCTCACCTCTGTCAAGAATTTGACGGAACATTTCAATACCAGTTATAGTAGAGGTTAGCTTTTCAGCTCCCATACCAATTATCTCAACAGGATCTCCAGTATTACCAACACCAGTTTCAATACGGCCAGTTGCGACAGTTCCACGACCCGTTATAGAAAATACATCCTCTATTGGCATTAGGAATGGCTTATCCATATCACGAGTAGGCTCTTCAATCCAAGAATCTACAGCAGCCATCAATTCAAGTACTGTATCTACCCATTTTTGCTCACCATTAAGTGCACCAAGTGCTGAACCATTAATAACAGGACCATTGTCACCGTCATATTCATAGAAACTTAATAATTCACGAACCTCCATATCTACCAATTCAAGAAGTTCTTCATCATCAACCATATCCACTTTATTAAGGAATACAACTATGCGAGGAATACCTACTTGACGGCCAAGAAGAATGTGTTCACGTGTTTGTGGCATAGGACCATCAGTAGCCGCAACTACAAGAATAGCTCCGTCCATTTGAGCAGCACCAGTAACCATGTTCTTTACATAATCGGCGTGACCAGGACAATCTACGTGTGCGTAGTGTCTATTTGCAGTTTCATACTCAACGTGAGAAGAGTTAATAGTAATACCACGCTCTTTTTCTTCAGGAGCGTTGTCAATTTGGTCAAAATTTACCGCCTTAGAGAAACCAGCATCAGCAAGCACTTTAGTAATTGCAGCAGTAAGGGTAGTTTTACCGTGGTCAACGTGACCAATAGTTCCTACGTTAAGGTGGGGTTTCGAACGATCGTACGTTTCTTTAGCCATAACTTATAATCTTAGTTTATATTAGTGTTCAATTTAAAAGAGACAGATACGGAGCTAAAACCAAATCAGTCTATACTAGTAATGGTCTCGACGGAGACCTATTTTTATTTTCCAGAGCCAATGACGAGATTTGAACTCGTGACCTCTTCCTTACCAAGGAAACGCTCTACCCCTGAGCTACACCGGCAAAACCTCCGTTCTTAGGAATGGACAACTTGACTTTAAACTCAATAAAAATAGAGTTTAATTTAGAGCGAGAGACCAGGTTCGAACTGGCGACATTCAGCTTGGAAGGCTGACGCTCTACCAACTGAGCTACTCTCGCTTTTATTAGTTTTTCACAACTAAAAGGTACTACTTATATTCATTGGTCTTTTTAAGACACAAATCGTGGGGAGAGCAGGATTCGAACCTGCGAAGGTTTCCCAACGGAGTTACAGTCCGTCCTCGTTGGCCGCTTGAGTATCTCCCCATTAAGTCGGTTAAGACTTAGTATTTAAAAGAGCCGATGGAGGGACTCGAACCCACGACCTGCTGATTACAAATCAGCTGCTCTAGCCAGCTGAGCTACATCGGCAATTGTTGCTTTTTTAGCTCGTTAAAAAAGCCCGCTATTTCTAACGGACTGCAAATGTAAGCCTATTTTTTAATTGACCAAATAGTTTTTTTATTTATTTTTAGTGCGCGGCTAACTTTTCTTTTCTTTTCGTTAATTGACGCTCCAATGATGAAGCACACTCATCTATAGATTGTTCAAACGTTTTACACGTCTTTTTAACGACCATATCATCTCCTGGTACATAAACTCTTATCTCTGCTATTTTATTCTCTGGTGCTGATCTTTTTTGCACTTTCAGGTAAACATCAACATTAATAATCTTATTGTAAAAATGTTCTAGCTTTTCAATTCTATTTTGTGTGAAATCGATAAGCCTTGTATCTGCATCAAAATTTACTGCTTGTATATTTACCTTCATAATAAATAGTTTTAGGTTAATCATTTTTTTGACCTGGGATGGGAGTTACCATAAACACCCTTCAAAGTAGCCATACTAAAATGGGTATAAATTTGAGTTGATGATAAACTGGAATGTCCTAACAATTCCTTTACAGCATTTAAATCTGCACCGCGATCCAATAAATGAGTAGCAAATGTATGCCTTAGCACGTGTGGACTAATTTTTACTTTTAAAGAAACCTTTCTAAAATATGATTTTATGACACGATAAACAAGGCTAGGATATATTTTAACTCCATTTGAAGTGATAAATAATTCTTGAATCAACGGCTGGACTAATGCCTGCCTTAATAGCAGATACTCTTCTAGATGACTTTTTATTGAATAGACCAACGGCACAAGCCGTTCTTTATTTCTTTTACCCAACACCTTAACTACAGCGCCTTCTAAGTTTACATCCTTAAGTTTGATATTGATCAACTCCTCTCTTCTTATACCAGTTGCATAGAATAGTTCTATCATCAAAATATCTCGTGATTGAACAAAATCGGTGGTGTCGTAAGGAAAATTTAGCAATTGAGCCACTTCCTCCACGGAGAATGGTACTTGAACTTTTTTAGAAACTTTGAGGTTTTTGTAGGAGACTGCTGGACTGGTCTTTATTTCGCCTATTTTCAATAGAAATTTAAAATAAGACTTTAAGGAAGACATTTTTCTATTCACCGTATAATTAGAGGCACCGTCCTCTAGCAGCATGGTCACCCATCCTCTTATCAAGCCATAATTTACTTCTTTTATTTGAAATACTCCTTCCTCCTTTATGAATGAAATGAATTGATTTAAATCTTTATTATAAGCCAATATAGTATGAGAAGAATAATTTTTCTCCAGCTCAAGATATTCTATGTACGAAGTAAGTTCCATAAAAAAAACCGCTTATTGTAAATATATTAATTTACAACAAGCGGTATACTATTTTAAAGGAAAAAAGTCCTTATAGGTTTTCGGCATCGCGAAGCCCTTGAATGTAAGAAGCTTTAATGTTTTGAGCACGATTTGCAACAGATGGTTTAGTAAACTGTTGTCTTCTGCGTAGCTCACGCATTTTTCCTGTACGATCAAATTTTCTTTTGAAACGTTTCAGGGCTCTGTCGATATTTTCTCCGTCTTTTACTGGTATTATTAACATAGTGTCATCACCTCCTTTCTTTGTGGCAGCAAAAATACATATTATTTTATAAAATCAAAGGAAATTATACGATTTTGACAATTCTTGCTTTTTCTCTTTCGCGAAAGCGGAATACTCAACTACTTTGCAGCAACTTTATAATCCTTACCATCCAGAATCATCTTTGCAATAATCTCACGCATGATCTCGCTTGTACCTCCACCAATGGGCCCTAAACGGCTATCTCGTGACATTCTAGCAAGTGGGTATTCTTCTATGTAACCATAACCACCTAAATACTGAAGACATTTATAAATAACCTCATCAGCAATTTTTGTAGTAAGTAACTTAGACATACTGGCTTCCTTAACCGGGTACAAACCTTTGTCTAATTCTTCTGCAATGGCGTAGTTAAAACATTTTGCCATCTCTACCTCGCTCAACATATCTGCCAGATTATGGCGCAATGCTTGATAGGTATCTAATGACTTTCCGAATGCCGTACGTTCCTTCATATAACCGATGGTATACTCCAGCGCATACTCTGCTCGTGCATGAGAATTAATACCCATAATAAGACGCTCTAAAGCAAAATGTTGCATGATATAAGGAAAACCTTTTCCTTCTTCTCCCATCAAGTTCTGGGCAGGAATGCGCACATTATCAAATCCTAATTCAGCAGTATCACTGGCTCTCCATCCCAGTTTATTTAACTTAGTAGCACTTATCCCTGGCGTTTCACGGTCCATTACAAAAATCGAGATTCCTCTTCCTTTTGCATCTAAATCCGTTTTTGCAGCAATCACTAGATAATCACTATATACACCATTTGTAATAAAGGTTTTTGAACCGTTAATAATATAATGATCCCCATCCTTAACAGCTGTCGTTCTCATTCCTGCCACATCACTACCGCCAAATGGCTCTGTGATACCTAGGCAACCTATCTTCTCTCCTGTTAGTGTAGGAACAAGGTATTCTTGTTTGATGCGATCATCTCCTTCTTTTAGTAAATGCTGCGCTCCTAGAAATGCTTGTACCCACATGGCAGCAGCAAAACCTCCAGAATTGACACGTTGCATTTCCTCTAGAAATATAACCGTGTAGAAGAAGTCAAGATCTAAACCACCATACTCTTCTGGATAGTAAAGACCAAAATACCCCATTTCTCCCATTTTTTGAAAGATCTCACGATCTATATGACCTGTTTCTTCCCATCTTTCAATGTGAGGAACCGCTTCTTTATTAAGGAAATCTCGAAAACTCTCTCTGAAGGCTTCATGCTCCTCGGTAAAATATTTTGAATACATATGATTGATACAATAAAATTATAGAAAAACATCTAAAACAGAATTCTAGATGCGATATTCTTAGTAAACACTGAATTTTTTAATCTAATGTCAAATATAGTTGAATTAAATGTAATTTTTCTTGCGGAAACCTAGATGTTAACATGACTTTATCCCAGCTCTTAAATCCATCTCTTAAAATTCGCTGTTCCACAAGTTTCTGTACTAAATAGTCGTCAAAATATGGAATAGATAACAACTCTTCCTCGGTGGCTGTATTCAGAGCTATTTTATGGAATGCTATAGGCGCTGTAACAAAAAAATGTTTTTTCAACTGGATCATAGTGGAATCGGTAAGCCCATAGATATCGCCTACCTGAGAGATGTCTATAAAACTTTTAAGCCGCTCTCTTTCTTTTATAATTCTTCCAGACAGTGCTGGACCAATACCATATACATTTTTGAGCTCCTCCTGAGTCGCGCCATTCATATCTTTAGCAACTACTTTACGGTCTTTAAAAGACACGAAAGATTTGTTATTCCTTTTATCGGGATTTGTAACCCAATCTGGAAATTTGAAATAGGGAGCTATACTGTCTAACCACTGACTACTAACCTGTGTTACTTGTTGAAAATCTTTCTTTGAGTTTACCCATTTTCCGCTTTCTCGATAGCGGTGTAATCGATCGATCTCTTCAACACTTAAACCAAGTTTATAACCTCTGTAATCCGTTATATAATTGGGATTGAAGGGATAGATAGTATCTCTTCTATTCTGTTGTACCGCTGCAAGAGAATCTACTTTATGCTGATAAGCAGAGCTGTCTTCTATAACCAGAACTTTTTTAGGCAGTTGTTTGCTGTACAAGAATCCTGCGAGCACTATCAATAAAAGTATGATTAACACAAAAATCCCTCTTTGTTGTTTTCTATCAAACAAAAAGAGGGATTTAAGATTTTTCATAAGAATGGGTTTAATCGATAGCTTCTCGCTTCAATTTGATTGCTGTCATATATCTGGTCAACTCTTTCTTAACCTCAGGAGCAAGAAGCACAATCCCTATCATGTTAGGAACCATCATTGAGAAAATCATTGCATCAGAGAACCCTATTACGTTTCCTAAACTTGCAGCAGATCCTATTACCACGAAAATACAGAATAAAATTTTGTATGAATATTCTGTTCTCGTTGTTCTACCGAAAAGGTATGCCCAAGCTTGGTAACCGTAGTAAGACCAAGAAATCATCGTCGAGAATGCAAATAACACTACTGCGAGAGTCAACACGTATGGAAACCAGCTAATAACAGATGCAAACGCATCAGATGTCAATAAAATTGCATCTGCATCTGCTAGATTTGCATTCTCTGGGTCAACATTGCCAGTAATAATTAATACCACGGCAGTCATTGTACATACGATTACGGTATCTATAAACGGTCCTAAAAGAGCCACCAGCCCTTCACTAGCTGGATATTTAGTTCGTACTGCTGCGTGTGCTATGGATGCAGATCCTACACCTGCCTCATTTGAAAATGCAGCACGTCTAAAACCTTGCACTAATACTCCTATTGCACCACCAGCAATTCCATTTGGACTAAAAGCTCCATCAATAATCTGGCTGAAAGCATCACCTATCATATCAAATCGCACAAAAAGTACCCATAATGCAGCACCCACGTAAATTATTACCATAAAGGGAACAATTTTATCTGTCACCTTAGCAATGGACTTAATACCACCAATAATTACAATTCCCACAAAAATGGCCATCAATAATCCAAATACCCAACGATAACCGTACATAAAGGAATCTGCACCACCAGTTATGTTTACTACCATTTGAGTCGCCTGGTTTGCTTGGAACATATTTCCACCACCGAAGGATCCACCGATACACATGATGGCAAACAAAACAGCAAGAACTTTTCCTAATCCTTCCAGCCCCATAGATTTAAGACCTTTAGTCAAGTAATACATAGGACCACCATAAATAGTTCCATCAGGACCTACATCACGGTACTTCACACCTAGCGTACATTCTACAAATTTAGAAGCCATTCCTAAGAAACCTGCAACAATCATCCAGAATGTAGCTCCAGCACCACCTATGGAAACTGCGATAGCTACTCCTGCAATATTACCTAGCCCAACTGTTGCTGAAAGTGAAGCGGTTAACGCCTGAAAGTGACTTACCTCACCATCTGTGCTTTCCTCCCTGATGGTATCTTTAATATCACCGTCAACCCTGCTCTCATCATTGTTTTTATCAACGTGGGATTCTAGATCATTAACTTTATTTATATCAACGCCCTTAGCAATACCATCCTTACCGTAGAGCATCTCTGCACCGTATTCCTCAATATCCTCATACTTGCCACGAACCACTTGAATAGACCTCCACATGCCAGTAAAGTTGATAAACTTAAAATAGATCGTAAAGAATAATGCTCCTAAAATCAATGGAAAAAGCACCCAGTAAACTCTTGTAAATGGAGCATAAGCAGTAACCTCAGCACTGGAGCCGGGACTTATATCTGCAGCAGCTATCTTGAAAATCCCACCATCTACAATAATATTTGGGTTATCATTTTTGAATATTAATTCTTCTGCAATTTGATCTCCCGATAAGGATATACTACTCACATTAAGTGTGTCCTGGATTAGTGTATATTTAATACCGTCAGCAGAGTCGTACCTAGGAAGCGCTTTAGGATCATTAGCTTCCATAGTCAGGCGATCCAGCACATCTAATTCGATCGTTAAGTCATCTTCAACCGAACCGAATGGAATTTGATAAAATACACCATCCACATAGTCGCCAGTCGCCCAACCAAAGGCCTCGTCTATTCTTTCATCAATTCCTTTTTCATCTTTTTGCTCCTGTGAAAAAACAGCTGTTGATAGCATTATAGCCATCAATGACAAATAGGCGGTATTTAGATTTTTAATCAAAATTATTTAATTTTTTTATTAAGCCAGCAAGATGCACAAAAATCTCGCTTTTTGAAAGTTTTAAGTCTACTATGTTACTTCGTTATTTATTCGGTAAACTTTTTGAAGTTTTGCAATTTGCTGTGAATTTCCCACAACAATTATTTTTGAACCTGGCACTAGCTGTAATTTAGGATCTGGATTTACCGTATAATCACCATCCGGACCTTTATAACCGATTATAGTGCAACCCGTTTTCTGTCTTAAATTTAAATCTATAATCGTGCAGTTTCTTTGTTCATCAAACATTTGTTCAAAAGAGATTTGCTCTAAATTCACTCCTTCACTACCTCCGTAACTCAGGTTATCCCAAAACTCAATCAAATCAGGACTAACGACCAGTGACGCCATATGCTGTCCTCCTATCGTATCCGGAAGAATAACGTTGTCTGCCCCAGCAAGCTTTAATTTCTTATATGAACTTTCTTCACTTGCTCGCGATATAATCTTTAAATCTCTATTGAGCTGTCTAGCACTTAGAACGATAAACAGGTTATCAGCATCTTCTGGCAAAGCTGTTATAAGAGTCGAGGCTCTCACTATACCTGCAGTTATTAATACCTCATCTTCATTTGCATTCCCTCTGTAGAAGTTTTTTTCATCGAGAAGAGCGTCATCTATAACCTGTTGATCTTTTTCAATAATAATAAATGCTCTGTTATAGTTCTGTAATCTTTGTACTGCTTGTTTACCATTGCGACCGTATCCACAAACGATAATATGATTTTCCATAGATTTTAAATGTTTTAATTTTATTTTCATCCTGATATTTGCAAGTCTAATGCTAGATAATAAATATTCTGTAATTGCCGAGACGGCAAAACCTACCACAATAACACTAATGAGAATAAAGAAAACTGTAAATAATTTAGCCCCTTGAGAAGGCTCGGTTATTTCTCTGTACCCTACTGTTGTAATAGTAATTACCGTCATGTATAGTGCATCAACCCACGATAAGTCCATAGATATTTTAAAACCGAGCACGCCCACAAAAAGTACGAAAAATAATAAAGTAATGGATATTCTAAGTTTACTGCTCACAGATGGTTACTTTAAAGGTCAAAAACAGAACTGCGCTTTGTGTAAACAAGGTCTTTGATCTTGATCCAAAACGCCATTATTAAATACACTGCAAAACCAGCTCCTAACGTAGCAAAGGTAAAATAGATAAAAGTAATGCGCACACTGCGAGCTTTAATTCCTAATTTCTCTGCGACACGAGTGGATACGTAAAAGCCGTACTTCTCCATTATCGTTCGCAAATATGTAACTACTTCCATGATGTAAATTTAAGGCATACCTTTGATTATTAACAGAAGTTATTCAAGAGTTTGATAATCGAATCGATCAATTACGAAGCAACGAGACGCCTATATCACAACTTAAACATTTATTCACATCACAGTAATTGGGCTTTAACTGCAATAAAGATTGAGTTTGCAAAGCATTTTCCACCTTAAAAAGCTTCTTAAAACCTGTTATTATTGTATTCTTTTCTGGCTTGAGCTCATACATCAAATCCAGTAATTCTTCCATTTTATCGTTTCCCATAAATCTCGCATGCATAAATTTTATAGGCACGATGCAGTTGATGATCAACAGGTCTATGAAATCGGAAGTAAGGATTTTTTCTCTCTCATCGGTTTCCTTATCAAATACATGATGTGTACTCCAATATTTTGCCGCTTTTACATCAAATAGTTGGTGAATATCTGTTCTAGATTTGGCCAGTAAAACCTCTCCAAAAAGCATTGGATTATTTTGATACAGCCTAGCAAGCTGGGAAATACGTACTGTAGGATAATTTGCAGGTCGCAATCTAAAGAATTTCATAGGTGTCAAGGAAGGTTGTAGTTGGTGTTTCGCTTTCGCGAAAGCGTATTCATCAAACAGCTCTTGATAATAGATGTCTTTTTTCATCACATCTAGCAATCCTGCTTGACCTAGTAAAGCGGATTCTAATTGAAAAGCATCTTTAGCCAATTTACGCACCACGGGCTGCTCCATACTACTGGCGAGTTGCTCAAAAGCATCGGCATTCGTTTTTGTACCGAAACTTCTTGCCAATAATTGGAAAAACGCCGCTTCCCAATCATTATTTTTTTGCTCTAACATGTGTTTTATACGGTCAGATTTGAGCTCTAATCTTTCAAAAAATAGTTTTTCCAACCACTGGTCACGCTTAAACGTGTCGATACGTGAAAACTGACTTTCACAGTTGATGAATTGGTCGTTCTTCACTGCAAACAGTTGTCTATAGGATTGTACTAGATCGTGGTCTACGTATTGAGACACTTCTAATACAGGAATATTGATGCCGTCTCTACGTGTAATCTCTGCATCATGCATCCAGACCACATGTAGAATTACATTATCATAAGCAGGATCTTCATCGTGGCCGTGCATGTACCAGTCACTTGCCTTGACATGCATCTCAATATTTCCTGCCCAGTCTTGGCCATCAATTTCTACCCGGCCGTTGAAGAAATCTGGACCAGAAAAAAAGTTGTGTGTCCCTAGAGATTTGATCACAATCTCTTTCCCCTCAGTAGTCTTTAATTCCTGACCACTCAGCTTTTTAAATTTCCAGAGATAATGGATAAAATCTTCTCGCATGCTTTAAAGATAGAAATAAAAATAAAGAAATTTCAATATCATCTGAATCAACATGCCTAAATAGATACTTTGCATATGTTGGTTTCTAAATGTTCTTTTTGAAATAAACCAGCTAGATTTGAAATACCAATTATTGGTGTTGGCATTGTCTACCTCTAATCGGGATGCTACATCACCAATTTAAATTTAAAGTTTTATGTGAAATCGGTTTTCTTTTAATTTTAAATTAAAAAATAAAAGGCTCTCTATACTTCAACACAAATAAATGTGCGCCGCTATAATTGTATATTCAAACCATATAGTTTTTTATCTATTTGAGCAATCTCCATCTCGTATTGATTCCTGATAAATGGAAAAGTAAAAAAAACCTCAATAGCTTATCGCTATTGAGGTTTTTTTAAAAGAATCAGTTAGCATACTGCTATATGGAAAAAACCCTTACAAACGACTCATTACTTATTTATCATCTGGATGATAGGTACCGTCTTCTTTTAACCAACCTTTAGAACGCATCCAGTCGTCATTAAAAAACTTACCTACATAGCGACTTCCATGATCATGATACAAAATCACCACAACATCGTCTTTTGTAAAGCCTACTTCCTCGTGGATTTGTTTTAATCCTTTGATGGCAGCTCCAGCACTATTGCCTAAGAACATGCCTTCTTCTTTTGCCAATCTACGCGTATAAACCGCAGCATCTTTATCTGTTACTTTAGTAAAACCATCGATGATTTCAAAACGTACATTAAGTGGTAAAATATCCTCTCCTATTCCTTCTGTTACATAAGAATGAATTTCGTTTTCATCAAAAATACCCGTCTCGTGGTATTTTTTAAATACAGAACCATAGGTGTCAATTCCCCAGATCTTGATATCGGGATTTTGCAATTTTAAATACGATCCTACACCAGAAATAGTTCCTCCAGTTCCTACACCTACCACAAAATGGGTAATCTTACCTTCTGTCTGTTTCCATATTTCTGGACCAGTACTTTCATAATGGGCTGTACAATTAGACGGATTATCGTATTGATTTACGTACCAAGAGTTAGGAATTTCCTCACTCAACCTTTTACTTGTAGAATAGTAAGACAGTGGATCATCTGGAGCCACATCTGTGGGACATACATAAACTTCTGCTCCCACGGCTCTTAGAATATCCATCTTTTCATTAGACTGCTTATCGCTCAATACACAAATTAGTTTATACCCCTTGATGATAGCGGCAAGAGCCAATCCCATTCCCGTATTACCACTGGTTCCTTCTATGATTGTTGCACCTGGTTTTAATATACCATTTGCCTCAGCATCTTCAATCATCTTTAACCCCATTCTATCTTTTACAGAATTTCCAGGGTTAAAAGTCTCATATTTAGCAAGTACTAATGCTGGAATATCTTCTACCAACCTGTTCATCTTAACGAGCGGTGTATTCCCTATAGTACCTAATATATTCTCTGCGTAATCCATGTATTGTTAGTTATTTTGCAAAAATAGGATTTTAGAATTTTCTGAATTAAAAATATCTCTTAATCTCCTGAATAATTTTAATAATTACGGTTCCTGATTGTTTTTTTTATAGAATCAGAAATTTGTGCAGCTCTTAATGCTGTAAGAAAGCGGGATAATGGACAACTACTATAAATCTATTGCGATCTCACACGCTTATAAAAATCTTTCTTAGCTACCTCATCGCTACCAAAAAGCCACCGCACCACGTGCTCATCCCACATGCCGTCTGCCTGATCTGAAGTAATAATATCCCGTTCCATAGCGAGATCAATAATTTTTCCAGGATAACTGCTCTGTTTTTCACTATCCATCTCTCCCAGCGGATAGGGATCATCTAGACCAACCAAGACTTGTTTTGCTCCTTGGTTTTCAACGAGAAGCTTCAAAGAACCCGTATCATGGACCAGTGTATCAAAGAAAATATTAGAATGACCAACGGACTTTCGAGGATGTGTTTTCCCTTCAAATAAATCTGGTCTTCCGTCAAAACCTTGGATCCTACGTCCCAGATTCATTTGAGCGAGTTGTCCACCATGAGCAAAACAAACACGCATACCAGGATATTTGAATGCATATCCGTTTAAAGTCATGAAGTGATAGGCATCTGCACATTGAGCGAGCATCCATATCAAATGAAATCTCCAAGAAGAATTCTTTAATTTTATAAATTTTTCTCCATCATAAGGATGGATTTCTATAGCAAGATTCAATTCACTAGCGAGCTCAAATATAGCTTCGTTTTCTTCATCAAAAATACATCGCCACTGCCCTATGGTATCCATATAATGAGTAGGCAAGCAAAGAAGTCTCATTCCCAAAACTTTTACACAACGCTCAATTTCCCATAGTGCTCCGCGCACATAACCAGGATGCACGACAAAACCACTTGTAAATTTTGAAGGGTGATCGTGCTGTATTTTTGCGTTAAAATCGTTTTGAAAACGCAAGGCTTGTTTCATCTCTTCCAGACGCAAACCGTTTCCATACAACTGGCTTAAATTAAGAACAACCGCATGATCTATCTTATACTTATCCATCCATTCCAACTTCTCGTTTAGGAAAAAACTAGAGTCGGTAACAGGACGTGACCAGCCTTTTTGCAACATATTTTTACGCTCAGGATCTACCCAAAAGATCCCTTTTTCACGCATGAAATCTGGAATTTGCTCCGGATAAGGAAGTAGATGTGAGTGGCCGTTGATACGTAGTTTTTTGTTCATTTTGCTAATTTAAGAAAAGTATCTAAATCCTTATGAGAAATTAAGCTTCACTAATTTTATTATTTTAAAATAGAACCCTGCTGGAGGCTATATTTCTTCCTTTAATCCTACCTTTAAAGAAACTTTTAAAGATTTTTCAATTTCTTCAGTAATCTCCTTTTCTTCCTTACCATAGGAACTCACCAGCAAATCGTTATCCATATGATCTTTTAGGAAAAGTGCTTGCTTTGCTACCAAGTAATAATCTTGAATCTATTTTTTCACCGCATCAATTCCTTGAAAATTAAAACCTTTATCTAAATAGTATTGGTCAAATTGTTTTCAATTAAAATTCAAAACGTTCTTTCTTGTATCTTTTTATCGATAAAATCTTCCCTGTCACTTGCCTTTTTATTGCGCTTAAAGTCTAAAAAAAGATAACCCATATTCGTGTAGAATGAACCTTATACAATGCCTATAGCACGCTAGTGCAAATACTATTTACTCAAATGGAAGAGACCTTGTTCCTTTTTTAAATTCGAGTTCCGGTTCAATTTCTAAAGGCTCTTAGTCCTTCCACCGTCTACTGGCAAGTTGATTCCATTGATATAACCCGCTTTATCACTAGCTAGAAAAGTAATCGCGTTTGCCACTTCTTCTGGCTGTGCAAACCTTCTTGCTGGCACATGACTTTTCATAATATCAGCAGCTTGTTCTTCACTCTGACCAGCTCTTGATGCTTTTCCAGAAATAATTTTATCAAGTCTATCGGTTGCTGTAAACCCTGGCAATACGTTATTTACAGTGATACCAAAGGGTCCTAGCTCTGTTGCTAGCGTTTTTGCCCAGCTAGCCACCGCACCTCTTATCACGTTAGAAACTCCTAAAAATTCGATAGGTGCTTTTACACTGGTAGAGATCACATTAATGACTCTTCCATAGCCCGCTTCTTTCATTCCTGGCGCACAAGCTTTGATCAATACTTGATTGCATTTTACGTGTTGGGTAAATGCTTGTTCTAACGCATCCACTTCGGCATCGATTAAGAATCCTGGTGCAGGACCGCCTGTATTGTTGATGATGATGTGTATTGGGTTTGCTTTCGCGAAAGCGGAAACCACAGCGTCCACCTCTTTATAATCAGAAAAATCCGCCACTAAATACGTATGATCGTCTCGGTGATTTTTATCTAGTTCATTAAGAACCTCTTGTAATTTATTAGGATTGCGAGCCAGTAAAATCACTCTTGCACCAGCCTGTGCAAGCTGTTTTGCAGTTTCTCTTCCGATTCCTGTGCTGCTTCCACAAACGAGAGCAGTTTTATCTTTTAAGTTGATATTCATCCAGCGAATTTAGGGAAAATAGCCCTCAATTCTGTCATGCTGTAAAATTGGCTGTCTAATTATGGGCTCCTCAAAGAAAAAATTACTTCCAATTTTTCCGCATCCCCTATGTGATCTTCCTATACTATATATTGTAACTTATGCTATCAATATGGATTCCGAACGAATTTGAAACTAACAATATGCAGGAATTATAGTTTTTGAAATTCAGATTTTCTGGGGTGACCAGCGATCTTGTATTTACTCCACCGCAATTGCTCATTGTCCTCAAAATAGTTCTCCCTAAACCCTATAGCCCAGCGTAAGAAGGATAGTTCCCAAATCCCGATATGGATCGGGAGAAAATTCACAAAAGTATCTTTCCTAATTCCCTAATAATTTGTTAAGACAAATTTCTGAGATGGGAAAGGTGAGCAAAGCGAGGTTTTATCGGAACGATTCAAAGATGCTTGAAGAATCAATAAAAACCTGCGATAGAAAAATGATTGAACCCTGCTCAGACCTTATTTATAAATGCAGACTTAAGCTGTATTTATAAAAAAAAAATAGATATCCTTCCGAGAGAATTCCAACCGATCCAGCTATACCCTGAAATGACAAATAGAAATAGCACTGAGGGATATTCCAGCAGATTCTAGATAAATTTGAACAAGCGCCTTCTTTCAATTCAGTTTTATAGAATCAAATTTTATGGAATGACTACCTTTGCTACTTTATATAGAATATGATCGTAACAAAGAATAAAGAAGAGCTTGAAATCATGCGTCGTGCAGCGTTAATGGTAAGTAAAACCTTAGGAATAATTGCTGCCGAAATAAAGCCAGGGGTCACTACGCTTAGATTAGACACACTAGCTGAACAATACATACGTGACAACGGTGCCATTCCTGGTTTTAAAGGATTGTACGACTGTCCCAGTACATTGCTTATTTCTCCTAATGAAGAAGTGGTTCATGGAATCCCTAAGGAAGTAGCTATTAAAGAAGGCGATGTACTTTCTATAGATTGTGGTGCCATAGTAGATGGGTTTTATGGAGATCATGCCTATACATTTACAGTAGGAGAAGTCCCTCAAGAAACGATCGACCTTCTAGACCGGACTAAGAATTCCTTGTATTTAGGTATCGAACAATTTAGAGTAGGAAAGCGTGTGGAAGATGTAGGTCATGCGATACAAGAGTATTGTGAATCTTTCGGATACGGAGTGGTACGAGAACTCGTAGGTCACGGACTGGGTAGAGTAATGCATGAAGACCCACAAATGCCTAATTATGGAAAACGCGGTCATGGTAAAAAGTTTGTAGAAGGAATGACGGTAGCTATAGAACCCATGATCAATCTAGGAACTAAAAATATCAGACACCACAAAGACGGCTGGACCATCACTACCAAAGACAATAAACCCAGCGCACATTTTGAACATAACATCGCTATAGTAGATGGCGAGCCTCGATTGTTAAGCACCTTTGATTATGTGTATGAAGTTCTAGGAATTACTTCTAATGAAGAAGATCCTTATCGATGGAAGGACTGATTAAAGGTTACATTTAAAAGTTGTTTTGCAGACTGTTCAATAGAGGATAGAAACGCAGTGCGGAGGCTTGGAAAAAAGACGTCGCTTAGAATACAACTACTATAATACCAGCAGTTTCCGCAACAATTGCGGAACGACAAAGTAACCCATGAAAAAACTCTTCAAATTCTTCCTCAACCTCATACCAAGGCCTTGGCTTATCAGCGCAAGTTACTTTGTGCGACCACTAATCGCCTGGTGGTATCGTGGAGAAAAGTACGAAGATCCAATTGATGGGAAAACTTTTAAAAGCTTTTTACCTTATGGTTATGAAAAGGTACGAGAGAATGTGCTTTCCCCATCAACACTTTCTTTAGAACGCCACCGGTTGTTATGGTTGTACTTGCAACACAAAACTGATCTTTTAACTCGTCCACAAAAATTACTACACTTTGCGCCAGAACAATGTTTTTATAAACTGTTCAAAGAAAGCAATACCATAGAGTACACCACAACAGACCTCAACTCACCACTTGCTGATGTTCTAGCCGATATTTGTAAGCTTCCATTTGCCGATAATGAGTTTGACTTTATTCTTTGTAATCACGTCTTAGAACACATCCCAAACGATTATAAAGCCATGCAAGAAATCTGCCGAGTACTTAAACCTGGCGGCACGGCGATACTACAAATTCCTTTAGAAAATGATCGCGAGGAGACTTTTGAAGATGATTCCATTACCGATTCTAAAGAGCGTGCTCGCATCTTCGGTCAGTACGATCATGTACGCGTTTATGGAATGGATTATTTTGAACGCTTAGAAAAAGCAGGTTTTACAGTAAATGCAGTAGATTACACCAAGGAATTAGGTGCTCAACAAGTAGATCGTTACAGACTCGCAGCTGGCGAATTGATTCCTGTGGTTAGAAAGAAGTAGCTTTTATTTTGTGTCTCTAGCAATCGCCTGCGATGAGTGACCTCAACACTGCTACCTACTCTAAAACAATTCCATAAATTCTTGTGGTTAAGAAGCGTAATGCTTCAAAGTCTTTTTAAAACTATGCCAACCTATTTTTCCCAAGGGTAAAATTAGTTCTATCTTAGGGAAAACCTGATGCGATTATCAAATAGCCTATTATTGTAGATATTTACAATTATGAATTTCTCATTTATCAGCAACAGATTCCAAAGATCACTTTATCAGGATTTCAATCATCCAGCCTGTTTCACAAACTTCTGAAAATCTGGTGTGGTTTCAAACCGCAACAAACCTAACTTATCCATATACATAATCACCACATCTACATCTGGAAGATTTTGAAGCAGTGCTTTAGATTTTTCTAATGGCATGGCCATAAAAGCAGTTGCATAGCCATCAGCTAGAGTACAGTTTTTTGCAATCACATTGACTCCTAAAACTTCACTAGGCTGTGCTTTTCCAGTAAGCGGATTTACCGTATGGACAAATTCTTGACCGCTTTCTGGATCAATTTTAAACTTGCGGTAATTGCCACTCCCAGCCATAGCAAGATCCGACAGCTCTAATACCGTAACGTAAACTCGCTCTCCAGGTTCTTGATTAGGGTCATCTATTCCTACAGACCATTTTCCTTGTCGCTCCAGATTCATTCCCTTAGTAACAAGCTCACCACCTACTTCCACTAAATAATTCTCCACTCCTTTTTCGTCCAGCAACCTTGCCATATAGTCCACTAAGGTTCCTTTTGCAATGGCATTAAATTCTAGATACATGCCTTTTTGATCTGATTTAATATAAAAAGAATCTTTCACTTTAGAAGGGAATAGTTTCATTTTATAAAAGCCTACAAATTGCTTCAGGCTATCGATTTGCTTTTGTGAAGGAATGCGTTCCTGTTTGCCGTCAGCACCAAAACCGTAAGCGTTCACTAGGTTCCCTACCGTTGGGTCAAAGTACCCATCCGTCTTGCTATACACTTCCTGTGCTTGTTCAAAAACTTCTTTAAAAGGTTTTCCTACCAGCACACTATCTTCTCCAGCATTGATCCTATTGATCAAAGAGCCTTTTACCCAAGTGCTCATGGAATTATTAAACATCGCTATAATGCTATCCACCTCTTTTTCTACCGCAAGTTCTTCCTCTGCAAAAAGCTTTATAGAATAGGTAGTCCCTATCGCGTTGCCCAGAAACTCCTGAGGTTCTGGAAGTAAGGTTTCTACTTCTTTTTCTTTACAAGAAAACAAAGACAACAAAAGGCAAATAGTTATAACTCTTCTCATATCGTATAATAATAATTTTTTCATCTCATTCGAACTTATTCAAAGCATTTCTCTTTATCAAAGAAAAAGCTGGTCGGCGGCGATTATGAAGTTACCAATAGAGATTTATGGTTGAGGCGTTCAGATTGATTTAGAACTCATCAGCCTCATTTCTCAACAAACTAGGCGCTACTTAATCTCGATAAGCCCTGCAAAATTTACCACATAATCATCTTCATGATGCACCGGCATTTCATAATCGCGAGAATTGGCCAGACCTACACCAGCATAATAAGTAGTCGCTTTATATTTAAAACCATGATCGCGCATCATGTTGAGTAACTTCTCATCATACTCCACAGGATTTAATGGATACGTGACCGCCCGCACCACGACAAAATGAAGAAACTTGTCTTTTAAAGCTACAAACTGCGGATCTTTTTTAGGCTTAGAATTGATCGATAAAAACTCAAATCCCAATTCTTCCATTTCCTTTCCTACGATATTCATCGCAAGCTGGTGTAATTCCTGTTTTGATAGTGGTGTAAGCATCGTGCAAAAATAAACTGTATAAACTTAAAAGTCAAAATCTAAACCTAAAAGCTGCTCAAAAGAAAAAGAAAATTGCCCCATGATATCATCTCTCTCCGTAGATTTGTGCTAAGTGTTGTTTTTCAAAGGATTAAGAACCCGTAAAAACTCCACTTAAATAAAAACTGTCCTTAAACATCTACGTTTCTATTAAGTTTCTTTTATCCTAAAAAAATAGATGCCTCAATGCCTTTTAGAGTCCCTCTATTCAGCTTTTAATAATCCTGTAAATAGGTTTAGAAATTGAAAAGTATCTAGAACAATGACATTGATCCAAGTGCCACTGATGCTATTAAAAAACAATTCCCTCTTGACCAACATTGAGTTTTCTGGACCTTCTATCCTTCATAGAGGGAAGCTGTCCTTTGTAGCAAAAGAATTTCCTGTTTTAGTATTGGCGTTTTAAAAAATCTATAATCAATACTTACAAGGCAGACGACCCATTATCAAAACGAATTTGATCTTATAATTATGTTCACATGAGTATGATTGCGTTTAAAAAGCTTTTGCGTAACCCTAAAAAACACAAAATGACTAGAAATCTCAAAACTCCTTTTTACGAATACAGATGAATGCGGTACCTAAAAACGATTGCTGGCGCAGGATTTGAAATTCATAACAACATATCCTTTATATTTAACATCCGTAAAATCAATCCTATGTATCACAAAAGTATTTTGCTTCTATTTGTACTCTCATTATTAGTTTTTTCCTGTAGAGAAGAAACAAAAATAGACCACTCGCCTGCCTTAGCTGACAGACCATTGACCGAATATGTGAACACCTTTATAGGAACTGGCGGCCATGGACACACCTATCCTGGCGCGACCATGCCATTTGGGATGATGCAATTGAGTCCAGACACGCGTCTCGATGGATGGGATGGCTGTAGTGGTTATCATTATAGTGACTCGGTGATTTATGGATTTTCACACACACATTTGAGCGGCACTGGAGTGAGTGACTACGGTGATATTCTATTCATGCCTACTAATCAACCTATTTTAAATAATGGCGCCGATGGTAAAGAAGGCTACTCCTCAAAGTTCTCTCATGATAATGAAAAAGCCAGCCCAGGATATTATGAAGTACATCTAGACGATACCAATATTGATGTGCGATTAACGGTTACAGAAAGAGCTGGAATACACGAATACAAATTCCCAACGGCTGACAACCAATTTGTAATTCTTGATTTAGCGCACCGAGATAAATTACTGGAACATGATTTACAATTTATTTCACAAACAGAAATTACCGGAAAACGATTTTCTAGTGCTTGGGCGACCCATCAAATGCTGTTTTATTATATCAAAACATCGCACCCCATCAAGAATTGGAATCGCAAATACGTTACTACACCTAAAGTAGAAGCTTTAGAATTCAACAATCCAAACAACGAACCAGTCAGCATCAAAATAGGGATCAGTGCGGTAGATGAAGCTGGCGCAAAGCAAAATCTGGAAATCGAAATAGGCGATAAAGACTTTGAAACCATCAAAAAAGCCGCTGACGACTCCTGGGAAAAGCAACTGAATAAAATCGTCCTAGAAGATGAAAATCACGATAACAAAGTCAACTTTTACAGCGCTTTGTACCACACCATGATTGCGCCTAATCTGTATCAAGATGTGGACGGTCGTTACCGAGGCATGGATTTAGAAATTCATGAAACCAAAGACTTTGATTACTACACCGTTTTCTCCATGTGGGATACGTATCGGGCAGCGCATCCTTTATACACCATTATAGAACAAGAACGCACTAACGATTTTATCAATACCCTAACGGCCAAATATGATGAAGGCGGTATCCTTCCTATTTGGGATTTAAGTGGTAATTATACCGGTTGTATGATAGGGTATCACGCCGCTCCCATCATTGCAGACGCCTACTTAAAAGGAATCAGAGATTATGATGTGGACAAAGCTTTTGAAGCGATGTTGCACAGTGCAACCCGAGATAAATTAGGCCTGGACTCCTATAAGAAATATGGTTTTATTCCCGTAGAACTAGAAAGTGAATCGGTTTCTAAAACCTTAGAATATGCTTATGACGACTGGACCATCGCACAAATGGCTCAAGCAATGGGCAACGAAGAAAAATACATAACGTATACTCGAAGAGCCCAAAACTATAAGAATATGTACCATCCAGCCACTGGATTTTTTCAAGGTCGTTTCCGCAATACTTGGTTTGCGCCATTTAAACCAGAAGAAGTCAATTTCAATTACACAGAGGCAAATGCATGGCAATACAGTCTCTACGCACCACAAGATATTTCTGGACATATCCATTTAATGGGCGGCGAAAGTGCTTATGAAAAACACCTCGATCACCTGTTTACCACAGAGATAAAAACTTCAGGCCGCCATCAAATAGATATTACAGGACTCATAGGTCAGTATGCACATGGAAACGAGCCCAGCCATCACATAGCTTATTTGTACAATTTTATCGGCAAACCTCATAAAACACAAGAAAAAGTTCATGAAATACTGACCACTTTGTACCACAACGCTCCAGACGGTATTTCTGGAAATGAAGATTGTGGCCAGATGAGCGCTTGGTATGTGATGAGCGCGCTAGGTTTTTATTCGGTCACTCCAGGAAGCAATGAGTACATTATTGGAACCCCTTTATTTGATAAAGCAACGATCCACTTAGAAAATGGAGAGCAGGTTACTTTTATTAAAAATGGCGATGGAAAATACATTGACACTATCGCTTTCGCGAAAGCGGAATCAACAACAAATTACAAAAAATCTTTCCTAACCCACGAAATGGTCACCAATTCTGGAACTCTAGTCTATAACATGAGTGAACAACCAACCCAATGGGCAACAGCACTAGAGGACCGACCAGTAAGTGCCATTACCGAAGAATTAATCACCGCAGTTCCTTATATAGCATCTGGAGACATTTCTTTTTCTGATACGACAATTATAACATTAAACAACATAGACCTTGATGCTAATATATTTTACAGCATTAATAAAGGCCCGTCTGAACTTTATGAAAAACCCATCACTATTTCAGAGCCTATCCAGCTTGCTGTACACGCGATTAAGGATCATAAAATAAGCGCCACCGTTACGACCGACTTTTATAAGTACGACAAGAATATGTCCATCGTTTTAGAACATCAATATGCAAATGAATACAGCGCTGGAGGAAACGATGCCTTGATAGACGGTATGAAAGGAACAGCAGATTTTAGATCTGGCTCCTGGCAAGGAACCCAAAAAGTAGATGTGATCGCCATGGTTGATTTAGGAAGTCCTAAAGACATCAATCAAGTCAGTACAAGTTTCTTAAAAGACCAACGCAGCTGGATTTTTTATCCCAAAAGCGTCACTATTGAATTGTATGATAAAAATAAAAAACTCCTCAAAACCCTATCTCAACAGTTACCAGAAACCGGCAAAGAAGAAATCACAGCTATCCATGATGTGAATTTAAAAACCACGGCAAAAAATGTGCGTTTTGTAAAAATGATAGCCGAGACTTATGGTGCCTTACCAGACTGGCATTTGGGACATCCTGATAATGGGAAAGCTTGGGTTTTTGTGGATGAGATAACGGTGGAGTGATTGATCATATAATTTTAGAATGAGTAAATGAATCAGCAAAAAATAAATACTATTCTAAGTCTTAATTCTAAAGAGAGATGTGGTTATTTTTTAAGAAAAGTTGCCGATTTTGAAAGCATCTATCCAATCGCTGATGAAGATAAAAACTGTGTTGTGATAGGTTCCAACAACGATGCGGTCCTAACGGTTTTGCCAGAGAAAGGATTTGCCGAATTAATCTTAATTAATGAATGAGACAGCTATCATGTAATTGCATATGACATTCATGACTTTATGGATGGGCTAAAAGAATTTGGAGTAAAAAAAATAGAACTTGCGGGATTCCCTAATAAAGAATTGGGTGCTGTCCATGTTTCAGCTTCTGATATGGAAAATCATCTTTTATTTTATTTAAGTCAATATGAATGAGGAAGCATGAATACAACCATTACTAAAATAGTTTTCTTCCTTCTCCTATTATGCAGTTGTAATTCCTTTTCTCAAGAAGAAAACAAGAAGAAACGCTTTGATTTAAATCCTTGAGAAGATCAAAACGCCGTTCGAGTAAGTTCAAATTTTATAAATGATTACGAGGCTGAAATTTCTTATTTGGTAACCTCTTATCCCAAACAAGAACCAAGATTTGGCGCGATGGCAATGAGAGTTCAATATATCGGATTAGGACTAGAATACTTGCGCTTAGGAAATAAAAATGCTTTGGGTTTAAAAGCTTCTTATGAAGAAATTTTTGCCTTATTTCCAGCTCAAATAGCAGCTGATTATCTCACTACTTTTCAAGATTCGCAATTTAGGATAAGCCCTAAAATAGGCTTGTCCATGTTTGGATTTGTAACTATATACTATGGATGGAATTTTAACCTAGTAACGTCAAGTTCCATACAGACAAGAAATCAATTTCTATCGCTACGAATAAATATACTTCAAAACTAAAATCATAGGGAAAACAACAAATAACTTCCTGCTATGCAATTGTATAACTATGCAATTCAAAGGACCTACTTCCTCTTTTTTGAGCATGGTAATAGAGACCTAAATACTGCCTTTATTAAATATTTATCACTAAACATTGGAATGGCAGGAATTGTTTTGATTGCAATTCCCAAGCCAATGAGTGGAGACGAGCTAACTTTCAAACAAACCAATACCAAAGTGTAAAAGTTCTTTTTATTTTCAAAAATGGCAAATGGATGCAATGAAATCACTATACTTTAATCATACCTTTATAAAAATTGTAAGCGGTATTCTACAAAATGAGGATATGTGTAAGCTCCTGCCCTATTTTTTGCATCCGACGACTGTAGTTTACGAAAAAAGAAGAATACATAGGTGGGCAAAACGAAGTTTACGTAGTTTTGATCGGAAGAGGTATCGCTGTTTTATTTCATTGTAAAACGCTTTTCCCGAACAACAATAAGGTTAATTAGAAAAAATGGACATAAAAAACTTCATCAATAACGAAGAACACATTCCTTTATCAGGATTTTGGCTCGATAATTACGAACCCGCATCTGGAGAAATCTATGGAGAAATCCCTAACTCTAACGAAGATGATGTGGAGAATGCGTATCAAGCGGCAACAGCTGCTTTTCCTGCTTGGTCCAACACCACCATTGAAACACGTTCTAAAATCATGTTGCGCATTGCCGACTTGATTGAAGAACATCTAGAGCCACTCGCAGCAGCAGAATCTCGTGATAACGGAAAACCATTATGGCTTGCCAAAGCGGTTGACATTCCGCGAGCATCTTCTAATTTTAGATTTTATGGCAACGCGATCACGCAATATGCGAGTAAAGCACATGAAAGCATCGGTAAAAGCACGATGAATTATACCCTTCGCAAACCTATAGGTGTTGTGGGCTGTATCTCGCCTTGGAATTTGCCTTTGTATTTATTTTCATGGAAAATTGCTCCTGCAATAGCCGCTGGAAATTGTGTCGTAGCAAAACCTAGTGAAGTAACTCCTGCCACCGCATACTTACTCGGTGAAATTGTAAAAAAGGCTGGATTACCCGCTGGAGTTCTCAACATCGTACATGGAAATGGCGCGAACTGTGGTCAGGCTATTGTCGCACACACTGGTATAAAAGCCATCAGTTTTACAGGTGGAACAACGACTGGCGCACACATTGCAAGAACAGCTGCGCCCATGTTTAAAAAACTTTCCCTAGAATTGGGCGGTAAGAATCCCAACCTCATCTTTGCCGACTGCGATTATGATAAAATGCTGGATACTACGGTGCGGTCTTCCTTTGCAAATCAAGGCCAGATCTGTTTGTGCGGCAGTCGTATTTTTGTACAGCAGGAGATTTACGACCGTTTTAAAACAGACTTTGTTGATCGCGTGAAAAACCTTAGAATTGGCCATCCAAATCAGCCTGATACCAAAATTGGCGCTGTGGTAAGTGCTGGTCATCGAGAGAAGATTGAAGAATACCTCAATTTAGCAAAAGCAGAACCAGAAGACTATAGCCTCTTAACCGGTGGAAATCGTGTAACTGTAGCAGGATATGAGAACGGTTACTATCTAGAACCGACCGTTATTGAAGTGACTTCTAACGACTGCAAACTCAACCAAGAAGAAATCTTTGGACCAGTCGTGACCATCATGCCATTTGCAGATGAAGCCCACGCACTAGAACTAGCAAACGGCACTAAATACGGACTGAGCGCCACCTTATGGACCAACGACTTATCGAGAACCATGAGAATGACACAAGAAATTGAAGCGGGAATAGTCTGGGTCAACACGTGGTTGAATAGAGATTTGCGCACTCCTTTTGGCGGTGTAAAAGACAGCGGCGTAGGAAGAGAAGGTGGTTTTGAAGCCCTTGATTTCTTTACAGAATCGAAGAATGTTTGTATTGAATACTAACATCAAGATCTGATTTGCAGCAAGCTGCCAAATCTGTCCAGTGCATTCCTCTCGCAAAAAAGCTTGTCGAATGCAAGCTTCTTAGGCGAGGAGCTTTTAATTCTCGAATTTAAAAGGCTTCTTTCCTCCGTCCTTGATAATTTGTTAAGACAATTTTTTGGGATGGGAAAGGTGCACAAATTGGAGCTTGCATAAATTTGGTCGGAAAGGTTATACAGAACTGAAAATTAAAGGTGATGTCCCTGTATCAAAAATAAGTCTTGGGATGTTGAATGGAAATAGGCAACATCAAAAACTATTCTCCATAACGACACCGAGGCCGGATTTAGACCGTGCCAACACAGATAGTGGGCATGTCAAATCTAAGAAGTCCATTTTATTAAAAAAGCTTTTAGAAACCAATAGGCCTAGTATTTGTCTTGGCATGTTTGGTACAAATAAGAGATGTTCTTACCTTGTACTCATGAAGGATAGACTAGAAAGTGATGCGTGTTACCATATATTTAATCAAGCCAATGGAATGATTGATATTTTTAAAGAATCGCGTAATTACCCTTTCTTTATTGATAAAATGGAAAAACACTTGACGCCAGTTTGTGAGATTCTCGCCTTCTGCTTGATGAAGAATCATTTTCATCTCGTGATAAAAACAAGAGAAATTGAAGAATCTAAAATCTCCGAAGCATTTGCAAATCTTTTTATAGGGTATGAAAAACCTTATAACGAAACTTATGATAGGTCTGGAAACTTATTTGAAAAACCATTTAAAAGAAAACTTATAGAATCAGAAACCTATTTGAAAAATGTCATTTTATATATTCATTGCAGCGCAGTTAAGGAAGGTTTTGTAGAAGATATTATCAGTTATCCTTGGTCTTCGTACCATGATATTTTAGATGATGTTCCTACTTTTGTAGAACGCAACTTTATTCTAGAATTGTTTGATGATTCCACTAACTTTGTTGCCGCTCATAAAGCGTATCAGTTACACACCTCTTTCACTCCTACTTTTGAACAATAAAAAATACAACACCATAATCATAGGCGGCGGCGCAGCCGGATTTTTTGCAGCCATCAACCTTGCTGAGCAAACCAGCAATCATTCCATCGCTATAGTAGAGCGTGGAAAAGACGTGTTACAAAAAGTACGTATTTCTGGCGGTGGAAGGTGCAATGTCACGCATGCTCAGTTTGAGCCCAAACCTTTGTCACTGAATTACCCTCGCGGTGAAAAAGAATTATTAGGCCCATTTCACAGTTTTATGACGGGCGATACGATTACCTGGTTTCAAGAACGTGGGATAGAATTAAAAATCGAAGAAGATGGACGTATGTTTCCCGTTTCTAATTCTTCACAGACTATTATCGATTGTTTTATCTCGCTTGCGCGAAAGCATCGCATCGATATTCTTACCAGCAATAATGTAGCTTCTATTGAGAAAACAGACCACTGGGAATTACAGACCAAAACAGATACTTTCTCTTGTGACAACCTGGTCGTTACCGCGGGAAGCAGTCCCAAAGTTTGGGAAATGATGCGCAAGCTAGATCATACTATTATAAACGCCGTTCCTTCTCTTTTCACTTTTAATACCGTCAATAAGCAAATAACAGAGCTTGGTGGAATTGCCCTAGAAGCTCGAGTAGATATACCTCAACTGAAACTAGAATCCCAAGGACCATTGTTAATAACGCATTGGGGTTTTTCTGGACCAGCGATTTTAAAAATGAGCGCTTGGGGAGCACGTGAACTTAATGAATCCGATTATAAATTTGACTTGGTTATCAACTGGCTGAATTACTTATCGCATCAAGAATGCTTAGAGACACTTTTTGAAAGGAGAAAAAATAGCAAAAAACAAGTCGGTAATGAGTGGTTGTTTGATCTTCCTAAACGACTTTGGAAGTACATAGCAGAAAGCATCCAGCTCACAGAAAAAAGCTGGGCAGATTGTTCTAATGTAGACCTTCAAAATCTAGCCACACATTTAACCGCAAGTACATTTGCGATCAATGGAAAAAGTACTTTTAAAGAAGAATTTGTAACTGCAGGTGGCGTAGATTTAAAAGAGGTCAACTTCAGGTCGTTTTCTTCAAAAAAACAGGAGAACCTTTACCTGGCTGGAGAAATATTAAACATTGATGCCATTACAGGTGGCTTTAATTTTCAAAATGCCTGGACTGGTGGCTGGATCATTGCGAGGGCGATAAGTACTAAAAAAAGATAATAATGATTGCTGTTTTTAATAAAAAAAAGAATGTTTTAATCCAAATAGATGAGAAAAAAGATTGGATTCAATTCAGCCCATATGATTATATGGAAGACCCTTATTTGAAAATTGAAATGAAAAATTTTAATTATTTAAAACATTCAGAAAAATGTACTGATTGTACTCAATTCCTTGATTCTTTTGGAACTGAATCTACCGATTGGAGAATTAGTTCCTCCAACAAAGTTAAAATTATAAACATGACTGAGCTTGGAGGAAATTCTAAAAATCAAATTAAAAGCTCCATATCAGATTACCATACAGGAAGCATCATAATGCTATCTATTTACGATACAGATATAGATAAAGAGTCTCTTCAAGAAGCATTAAATTATAAGGTTGAAAAAGAAGATTATAAAAGCGCTTGTATACTTCGAGATCTCATCCATGAAATCTAATATAATCCCTTCCATTAAAAGAACTCCATCGCTTTCGTAGAAAAAAGTTAATCAGTTTCCTTATTTGGACTTAAAAACCTGCGATTTACGTAATTTAGGAGTTCAAAATCATACACATTGAACAAGCAAACGATTTTAATGATTCTAGACGGTTGGGGAATTACACAGGACCCTAAAGTAAGTGCTATTGCACAAGCTCACACGCCATTCATAGATAGTTTATATGAAAAATACCCACATGCTACTTTGCGTACCGACGGTGAACATGTTGGTCTTCCTGAAGGACAAATGGGAAATAGCGAGGTAGGACATATGAATCTAGGTGCTGGTAGAATTGTGTATCAAGATCTTGCCAAAATCAATAAAGCCATAAAAGACGACAGGCTTAAAGAGGAGAAAGTGCTTGTGAAGGCACTCGCTTTTGCAAAAGCGAACTCTAAAAAAGTACATTTCTTAGGTTTGCTTTCTGATGGTGGCGTTCATGCTCATATCGAGCATTTAAAAGCATTGCTAGATGTAGCTCAAGATCATGAAATAGAAGATGTATTTATTCATGCTTTTACAGATGGCCGCGATGTAGATCCTAAATCTGGAGCTGGACATGTGGAAGATTTAATGAATTATGTAAGTGGTACTAATGCACAACTGGCAACAGTAACTGGACGTTATTTTGCGATGGACAGAGATCAACGATGGGAACGAGTTAAAAAAGCTTATGATGTCATTGTGAATGGTATGGGTGCTCCCACTCATGACCCTGTTGCTGCCATAAAAGAGAATTATGCAACTGGCATCACAGATGAGTTTATTGAGCCTATTGTAGTTCTTAACGGCACAGAACCTGCCGCCCTAGTGGAAGAAGGCGATGTCGTTATTTTCTTTAATTATAGGACTGATCGCGGTCGAGAGCTGACTCAAATGTTATCTCAAAAAGATTATCACGAGCAAAATACCCATGCTCTAGATCTTTATTATGTCACGATGACTAAATATGACGAGAGCTATAAAAATGTAAAAATCATCTTTGAAAAAGACAATCTTAAGAATACCCTAGGACAGGTGCTTTCTGAAGCTGGAAAAACACAAATACGTATTGCCGAAACAGAGAAATACCCACATGTAACCTTTTTCTTTAATGGTGGACAAGAACAACCTTTCTCAGGAGAAAGCAGAATGATGTGTAACTCGCCTAAAGTGGCTACTTATGACTTACAACCAGAAATGTCTATAGACTGCGTTACCAGCAGTATCATTCCCGAGATTAATAATAAATCAGCCGATTTTATATGTCTCAACTTTGCAAATCCCGATATGGTAGGTCATACAGGTTCTATGGAAGCTGCGGTAAAAGCTTGTGAAGCAGTAGATGATGCTGCAAATAAAGTCATCACTGCTGCGATTCAAAATGATTATACCATCATTGTAATTGCAGACCATGGAAATTGTGAGGTCATGCTCAATCCAGATGGCTCTGTAAATACAGCGCATACGACAAATCCTGTACCTATAATTGTAGTTGATAAAGACCTAAAAGAAGTTAAAGACGGTATTTTAGGCGATATTGCTCCTACTATTTTAAAATTAATAGGAGTACAAAAACCAAGTGAAATGACTCAAAACTCCTTAATTTAGTAATATGAAAAAGATCTTTATAGTATTAGCTGCGGTTGTAATAACCGCTTGTGGGACTCAAAAGGCCACAACAAAAACAACAAGCACTGCGGCGACAACCACCGCAACTGAGAAGAAGGAAAATGCAGCAAGTCAGATAGCTGGAGTGATAGAAGTCGGTTCTGATTATGCTCAAGATACCTCTGGAAATCTAACTGGAAATGTGGACAAAAATGCCTTTATGCAAGGATCTTTCAGTTCCTGGTTCAATAGTACTTATGAGGCTTACCAGCCAGATCAAGCTAGTATCGATGGACTTAAAGTTGCACTGGAAGGTGTAGAAATAAGAGCTTATATGGGAACCTGGTGTGGAGACTCTAAAAGGGAAACACCTCAGTTTTACAACATACTAGATGCAGCTGGTTATGATTTAGAAAATGTAACCATGATTACCGTAGACCGTTCTAAAAAGCAACCCGTAAATCTTGTCTCTGGTTATGATCTCATGCGTGTGCCTACTTTTATTTTCTATCGCAATGGAACTGAAATAGGACGGTACGTTGAAAGACCTAGAGAATCTCTTGAAAAAGACATGTTAAAAATTGTTACTGGTCAAGAATACAAGCATTCTTACGACAACTAAAAACTATCAATAATTTTATTTAAAACGAGGAATTTATATTCCTCGTTTTTTTATATCTTGAGATTAAATTAAAACTGTTGAATTTTCATTTTTCAAATCGTTATGTTCTTAACGCATCTCTTATTATTTGCTGGCTGGCTACCGCATTTATAGGTTTTAACGGTTTTTTTAAATCTCATGATTTACTAACCGTTTCCATATTTGAATTTCAGATTCCTAATGTATTGACCTCTTTAATGGCTGGATTTGCTTTTCTACTTCCAGTGATTGCGCTGTTCATTAATGTAAGAATTGCAAAATGGCTGCTGTTCATTTCTGTATTTTTATACGTGCTGCTTATTCTATTTGATTTACACAGGTTAACGCCTTATATGATTATTTATCTCGGTATATTTTCAGTACTTATTTTACTCAAATACGACTCCAGTATTCTCTACACAGCATTGGTGATAGTATCTTCTGGAATCTATATTTTTAGTGGATTGCACAAACTCCATCCAGGTTTTGTAAACGACATTGCTCCACGCTTGTGGTTTCATTCCCTACCTTTCCAATACACCAACACTTTAGGCTATAGTTTTGCCATTCTGGAAGTCATTGCTGGATTATTTCTTTTGATTCCGCTTACGCGAAAACTTGCTTGTATCGGACTCCTAGCCATCCATATCATTATTATATGGAAACTAGGACCATGGAACATGGACGGTTACGTAATTGTCATTCCGTGGAATTTCATGATGATCGTTACCTTAATATACTTGTTTAGGAAAAGTGCTTTATCCACATTTAGAATTGGGTCTGCTCAAACGGTCATGATTGTTTTAGGGGTTTTCTTTTGGCTGTTACCTGGACTTTCTCAAGTGATCTGGATTCCAGAAAACTTGAGCATGATGTTGTACTCTAGAAAATCTAAAAGTGGCTATTTAATAATTAATGAGAAGATGGATCTCCTGAGATCTTACGACCGCATTCCTGAAAAGGAAAAAATGATGGTCAGTCTTCAACATTATTCTATGGAAGAACGCGGTATTGCTATAAATCCAGAATTAAAAATTTATGATCAAATACTAGAAAATATAAAGTCTCAAATTCCAGAAACTAATCTCATTTACTATATCCATCCCAACAAAATAGACAAAAACCTATGAGCGCCACCAACCTAAAAGAAAAACTGAGCTTATTCAAGGAACACTGGACTCCTAAAATCATAGGAGAACTCAACGGACAACAGGTAAAACTAGTGAAGCTTCAAGGAGAGTTTGTCTGGCACGATCATAAGGACGAAGATGAATTATTTTATATAATTAAAGGCCAGCTCATTATTGAGCTGCGAGATAAAACGATCATCTTAAATGAAGGAGACTTATACATCGTACCACGCGGTGTGGAACACAAACCTATTGCACACAAAGAAGTTCATATTATGTTATTCGAACCAGCAAGCATTAAGCATACAGGAGACGTGCAGCACGAAATAACTAAAGAGAAGCTCGACTGGATATAAGATAGACTACCAGCTTTTAAACGACCTAACTAGGTGGCTTAATGAAGACTGAATATCGATTGGAGATCAACAATTTTTTTGAATTTCACCTCACACGGAAAGCTGATAGACAGCCATTCAAGTTCAGGTTCAAATAAAGCTTCACCTATTAGAGTGGGAAAAGTGCTTTGAACTATACTTGCCTCAACACCACAAGACTCTCTCTCAAACTAGAAAAACCGGGTGTTTTATCGCTGTATTCTTTGCGCAACACCTTCTTTTCGTCATCTGTAGCTCCTATTTGTTCCAGCATGTTGACCAAGTGCATTTTCATGTGTCCTACTTGTATTCCTGTAGTGACTAAAGAATGTAATGCCGCAAAATTTTGAGCGAGTCCTGCAACGGCTGTTACCTTCATTAACTTTTCAGCGGTTGGGTTGCCTAGAATTTGCATTGCTAATTTAGAAAGCGGATGTAAAGAAGTAAGACCTCCTACAGTTCCTAGTGCTAGTGGAAAATCTGCTTCAAAGACAAAGCTGTCGTTCTCGATTCTGGCACGAGTAAGACTGCGGTATTGTCCGTCTCTGGATGCATAGGCGTGAACTCCTGCCTCTACGGCTCTAAAATCATTTCCTGTTGCGATCACAACGGCATCGATACCGTTCATAATTCCTTTGTTGTGAGTAACGGCACGGTAAGGTTCTACGGTGGCGATATCCACAGCCTGCACAAACTTTCTTGCAAAGTCTGCTCCTGTCACGCCATTGATCGTTCCTATCTCGTCAATTTTACAAGAAACCGATACATTTACGACACATTCTGGGACATAATTACTCAAGATGCTCATGATTACTTCTGGCACATCGCTAGAAAAACCTTGAAACTGAGAAGCTTTTAATTTTAACGTGGTCGCAAGTTGCTCAAGTGTGGTGTTTATAAAATTGGCTCCCATAGCGTCACGTGTTTCAAAAGTCGCGTGCAACTGGTAGTAGCCTTTGAGACTCTTAGTTTTATCTACCAAGCTCAATTCTTGGATGCCGCCGCCACGTTTTTTCATCGAGGCGTTTATTTGTTCTAAGGATTGTAATAATTCCGCTTTCGCGAAAGCGTAAAAAGCATCCATCTCACTGCTGCTACCATGATACATTAAATGTACTTGCCCTGATTTAAGAGTGCCTTTGATTTGAGTTTTAAAACCACCGCGATCCAGCCAAAACTTAGCCGCCTTACTCGCCGCAGCAACAACGCTACTTTCCTCGATTGCCATGGGAATGGTGACTAGCTGCTCATCAATCAAAAAATTAGGTGCTAGACCAAACGGAAAGTAAAAATTAGTTACCGTGTTCTCACTAAAGCCATCGTGCAAATCCTGTAATTTTTGATCTTCATTCCAATATTGAGTAAGGGTTTCTCGGGCAATTGTACTCTCCTGAAGATGCTGAGAAACCAACCAATCTATCTTTTGTGATTTAGAAAGTTTTGAAAAACCAGTAACCGTTTGCATACATATAAAAGTTGAGCGGCAAAGATACAATCAGTTAGGGAGACTTTACTAGCTTAGGATCATCGACAGTTGGGTTTTCTTCCATAGAATATCAGATAGAAAAAGGACTTTCTACTGGAGCCGTTTTAAATCGCAAATAGCACTACTGTACCCTTTTCCATATGCGACTACCTGTTAAAATTCCATATATCGCATTTATTTTTAGTGTGTTGTACTCTTTTAAAACTAGTGAAGCATTGAGTATTCGTTTATGCTTTGGCTGGTAGATAGTCCCACAGCAAAATTCTGTAGCACTTTTCTTTTCAAAGTCCTTCATCAATACTACTTTTCCCTGCTGCTTAATTTTTTTATTATCTTCAGGATTATCGGCACTTATCAACTGACCATAATAGAACCCATTTTCTTTATAGATTAAAATAACTCCTCCATCATTAGTGTCCTTCCACTTGCCTTCGATACCTTTTGGGGCTATGGCCGAAATCATCATAAATCCGACTAAAACCGTAAGTGTTAGAAAAAAGGTAGTTTTCAAAGTATGAGATTGAGCGGTATATATGCCAAATCTTCTTTTTTGAATCGCATCATATTCTTGGACATAATCTGGATGTTCGGTCTTCATAAGTCTATCCCATATTCTAAAATACAAGCCGTAATTACCTTTAAATTTAGAATGGTGCATATTGTGATGTATGGAAGTATTCATGATTTTAAATAAAAAAGAATGTCTCAACCATTTAGGCGCAATCTCATACCCCAGATGCCCATATACATTTATAGCAAAACCTGCAAAAGTAAAAAGTAGTAAAGCAAGTGGATGCATAGGTATCAACAATAGAATTATGGGAGCAATCATTGCTTCTAAAATCCCTTCAAATAAATGAAAAGAATAAGAAGTCCAAGGTGACGGATTTACTGATTTGTGGTGTAATAAATGAATGTGCTTAAATAATGCTGGATGATGAACAGCTCTATGCATCCAATAAAAATAGGTGTCATGTAGCACTAATGCTAAGATCACACTCAAAGGAATCCACCATAAAGGATAGTCTGATACGTTTTCATAAAATTGGGTATGCGCTATAAGAGGAGTTTTTAATATAAGTAAAGCTACACCGAATAAAATAAGAGTAGTTTGCATCGAGTGAAGTATCTCCCTAATAAAGTCCTTTCCTTTTGCAAATCTTGCTTGAATTTTATTCTTTACAAAACTAGCAGGAAAGAGTTTGTAGAAAATTAAAAAAGCTGTTCCTGCAATCAAAAAATAGCGAATAAGATTAAAGGCTAGTGGGGCGATATATTGAAGAATAGTATTTTCCATAATTTCTAAATAATAGTTCTCTGACGTTACAAATTCAGTAAAGTCAGAGAGCTATAAAATTTAAATTAAATTAATTACATAAGCAGCTCCGTTTAAAGTAAGCGTAGCAGTCCCATTACCATTAAAAACAAGACCTCCTTGAAAGGAAAATGCGTTTCCTTGATTCGTAGTTCCTGTCAAGTTGACCACTCCAGTACCTGTGGTGATCTCATAGTCTACTTTATCTATTTCAAGGTTTGTAACATTTATAATAAGAGAGCTGTTGATACTTCTTGTGTTCTGATTAATTGTAATTTGCTGACTGCCTAATCGCGTGTAATCTCCATTAAAAAATAACGAAGGAGAAGAAAACTCTAATCCAGAAACATCAAAATAAGATTGAGAGGTATCATTTGATTGAATTCTTTGGGTTGAATATGTTCCTGAAGAAGTAGCGTCAAAGGCCGCTGTTACAGGAGTATTAAAGTTGTTACAAGTCATAAGGTAGGACCAGTCTATTTCATATTGTGCCGCAATGAAAGTGCCATTAAAAGTATGCTGAAAGTTTTCATCATATAAGGTACCGCATAAATCATTTAAAGTGATATCTGTGGCTAGTTCTTCCGAATACGATTTTGTCGTTTCATTTAAACCATTGGTGCTTTTTTGAAGAGCCCCTTCTACAAGTTCTACCGCTTCTTCTTGGGTTAGTGCATCAGTAGCAGTCGTGTCATCATCATTAGAGCATGATGTTACACTACATACTAGAGCTGACACGTAAAATAATGTTTGAATAGATTTTGAAATTGTCATTTTATTTTGTTTTTAGATTAATAACAATGCAAATCTATAACCAGACCAAAGCTTTGGACGTTTACAAAAGATAATTAACGATAGCTACGAAATTATTTTTTGGAAGCTATACGTTTTCTAATTCTACTTAAGGAAACAGGAGTCATACCTAAGGTATTTGCTATATATTTATCTTGAACTCTGTTGTTAAGACTAGGGTAGTCTTTTATAAATTGCAAATAGCGTTCTTCTGGTGACAACAAGACAAAGGATTCTACTCTATTCATAGATTCCCTCATAAACCTCCTAAATAAATGCTTCCTATTGGCTTCTAATTTTGGGTATTTCGCTGCCAGTTCATCAACAACATTAAAATTATTAGCATAGGTTACGGTAGGCTCAAGGGCCTCGTAATAAAATCGAGAAGGTTGATTGTAAAGGATCATATCAGCATTTACTACAGGATAGTTTTCTGGTATTAAACTAAATGTAATTTCCTCACCTTTATCATTTATAAAATAGCAACGCACCAACCCTTTTATAATAAAAAACATTTTATTTTCTTTTGTACCTTCATTAATGAGGAGTTCTCGTTTTTCAAAAGACAGCTTTTTAGCCGATTTAAAAAGAATTTTAATATCGCTAAGACTCAGCTCTTTTCCAAAAGTATATATCTGTTTTAAACTATTTAAGTCAATCATCTGTTATTACATTTATTAAAATTTATTTAGGTTCCATAAGAATCAACAGAATTCAAGTTTGTTGCAACCGAATATATATAGTAAACTTATTTGTACTCACTAGAACCGCTGTGAGAATTCTGTAAAAGGTGACCGAAGCCTACAAATATAGAATTAAAGATACAATCGGTTGGGCAGAATCGCCTATCGCAGGATAATCGCATAAACCGTAGCTTTATTGAGATATTTTTAGTAGAATTGATGTCACGCGTAATTAAAACTTAGAAATGATCAAAAATTGCATGCTTTTACTGGCTTTTATATGTGTAAGCCAAAACATTACCGCACAGAAAAACATTACAGTTGAAGATATTTATAAAGGCAAATTTCGCACAGAAGGACTTCAATCTCTCGCTTCTTTAAACAATGGAACCGAATATCTAGTCCTTAATTACAATGAAGACCGGACACAAACTATAGATGCCTACAGCTACCTCACTGGTGAAAAAACAGAAACTCTAGTAAGCAGTGCAGACATCAAATTACCGATACGCGACTATATTTTAAGTAGCGACGAGAAGCAAATGATGATCATATCTGAAAGCAATCAAATCTTTAGGCGCAGTTCTTACGATAAAGTGCACATCTTAAATCTGGACACAAAAAAATTGACAAGCCTGAGTGATGAATTGGTAAGAAGCCCGTCTTTTTCTCCAGATGGTAAAAAAGTAGCCTTCGTTTTTGAAAACAACATCTATTATAAAAATATCGATTCTGGTGTTGTTGTTCAAGCAACTACTGATGGTGTTACTAATGCACTTATCAATGGGGTTACCGATTGGGTTTACGAAGAAGAATTTGCCTTTGTACAGGCCTATAAGTGGAGTCCTAATAGTGAACAAATTGCTTTTATCTCTTTTGATGAAAGTGATGTTCCAGAATTCTCTATGGATGTTTATGGAAGCGGTTTATATCAAAATCAGGAAGTATTCAAATACCCCAAGGCTGGAGAAAAGAATGCCGTTGTCGCACTCCACCAGTTTACTCTATCTACAGGCGCTCGCCAAGAAGTAACTTTAGCCCGTAAGGAAGAATTTTATATTGCTCGAATCAATTACTCGCCTAATGGCACACTTGCTGCTCAAGTATTGAACAGACACCAAGATGTGTTGGACTTTTATTACGTCGATGCTACCGGCAAATCAAACATAGCTTTTACAGAAAAGGACACTGCTTATGTGGATGTTACCGACGACCTTACCTTCCTAGAAGATGGCAGCTTCTTATGGACCAGTGAAAAAGACAACTGGAGACACATCTATCTTTATGATGCAAATGGTGAAGAAAAACGCCAAATCACAAAAGGGAATTGGGATGTGACTTCTTACTATGGCTATGACGCAAACTCACAACACATTTACTATCAAAGTACAGAAGAGGGATCTATACATAGAAGTGTTTATTCTATCTCTTTAAAAGGTAAGAAGAAAGAAAAGCTCTCTTCTCAAATAGGCACAAACAGCGCTTCTTTCAGTAAAAACTTCACCTATTACATCAATACCTTTTCTAGTGCTACTGCCCCACCAATATATACATTGAACAATGCAAAAGATGGTGGACAAGTACGTGAGATCAAAAACAACAACGATCTCAATTTAAAGTTAAACGATTACCTGATTTCTCAAAAAGAATTTTCTACCATCAACATCAACGGAAATGATTTGAACATGTGGACCATGAAGCCTAAAGACTTTGATCCCAACAAAACCTACCCGCTTTTCATGACGCAGTACAGTGGTCCTGGATCACAATCTGTTGCAAATACTTGGTATGGTGCAAATGACTTCTGGTACAGCATGCTGGCAAATGAAGGTTATATAGTCGTTTGTATAGATGGTCGAGGAACTGGTTATAAAGGCGCCGACTTTAAAAAAGTGACTCAAAACGAATTGGGTAAATACGAAGTAGAAGATCAAATTGCTGCTGCAAAGAAATTGGGTGCTATAAATTACGTAGACGCCAGTCGTGTAGGTATTTGGGGCTGGAGCTATGGTGGTTTTATGAGTTCTAATTGTCTATTAAAAGGAAATGACACCTTCAGTATGGCGATAGCGGTGGCACCAGTAACCAATTGGAGGTTCTACGATTCTATTTATACAGAACGTTATATGACCACACCACAGGAGAATGCTAGTGGTTATGATGAAAACAGTCCTATCAATCACGTAGATAAATTAAAAGGAAAATACCTTTTAGTTCACGGCAGCGCAGATGATAATGTACATGTTCAAAACACGATGAAAATGGTAGAAGCACTGATACAAGCAAACAAGCAATTTGAATGGGCGGTTTACCCAGATAGAAACCACGGTATTTACGGTGGCAATACAAGAATACACCTGTACAACAAGATGACTAATTTTATCAAAGAAAATTTATAATAAACAACAATCAACTAAGAATAATCATATGACAACCGCAATTAAACAAAAAGAGCTATTTGGTCATCCTGTAGGTCTCTACATTCTTTTTCTTACAGAAATGTGGGAACGTTTTTCCTACTATGGGATGCGTGCCATATTGGTATTATATCTGACTAGTGAGACACTTACTGACAACCCTGGTTTAGGATGGACTGATGGAAAAGCACTTGCTTTATATGGTTGGTACACTATGTTGGTTTATGTGGCATCTATTCCAGGTGGTATTATAGCAGATAAAATAATAGGACAAAAACGTTCCGTACTATACGGCGGTCTTTTGCTCTGTGCCGGCCATGGCATTTTATCGATAGAACAAGACTGGGCGTTTTATACTGGCCTTGCATTAATAGTTGCAGGCGTTGGACTTCTAAAACCTAACATTTCAACTTTAGTCGGTGGGCTATATGAAACTGGTGATGACAGAAGAGATAAAGGATTTAGCATCTTTTATATCGGAATTAATGTAGGTGCAGCAGCTGCCTCGATTATTGTAGGTCTAGTAGCTAAGTCATACGGATGGCACGCAGGTTTTGGTTTAGCAGCTATAGGAATGGGTTTTGGTCAGGTGGTTTATATGCTTGGTCAGAAACATTTATCACACGTAGGCAATAAACCAGAAGAATCTACTAAAGATGATGGTAACGTGTCAATTAAGCAGCTATTTAAAAACATGATCAGCAACAAATCATCTCTATTTACATGGATTATTTTATCCATAGTTTCTTTAGTTGCATTAATCATTTGGGACTGGGCTTACGGACTGTTATTCTTATTTTTATCTTTTGTAGTCGGTATGATGATGGCAATTTTTCAAGATTTAAATAGCCAGATTGATCGAGACCGCTATGTTGTACTTTTGCTTTCCTTTTTAATCGTTATAGTTTTTTGGGGTGCTTTCGAACAAGCTGGTGGACTAATGAATTTATATACAGAAACTAAAACAGATAGATTCTTTTTAGGTTGGGAAGTCCCAAGTGCATTGATGCAAGCATTCAATCCTATTTATATCATAATTTTTGCTTTACCCGTAGCAAGTGCATGGATTTGGTGGAAGAATAGAGGTAATGAAGCTTCTTCATTGTTTAAAATGGCCTTTGGTGTGATTATAATGGGGCTAGGTTTTATTTTTATGATTGGTGCTTCTTTACAGTATGAAGAATTGGGAGAATCTGCTTTATACTGGTTAGCACTAGCTTATCTACTGCACACTTTAGGAGAACTATGTGCCTCACCTGTAGCATTGTCCTTCATCACTAAACTAGCCCCTGTGAGATACGGAGCATTAATGATGGGTGTTTACTTTGCCGCAACAGGATTAGGAAATAAAGTAGCTGGCATAGTTGGAGAAAGTGCAGAAGGTGCAGGGGAGTTAACCGTATTTACAAGCATAACCATTTTTTGCGTAGTTTTCGGTTTGCTAGTTATGGCATTACTTAAACCATTGAAACGTTTAACACATGGTGCTGAGGATAAAAGTAAAAAGCAACTCGAACAAGAAGGTTTCGAACTTGCCGACATTGATATAAACTAATCTTCCATAGTTGTGAATACAGACATTCAAAATCTATTTAAAGACAAGGTACTGAATCATCCAGCAGGATTATTCGTATTATTCTTTACAGAAATGTGGGAGCGTTTCTCATTTTATGGAATGAGAGTTCTATTAGTAAATTTTCTAACTATGGCAGCTATTGGATATAATCCAGGCTGGGAATGGAGCGCTGAAAATGCTACCGCATTATTTGGAACGTACGCAATGTTACTGTACATAACTCCTATCATAGGTGGCTATATCGCTGATAAGTTTACTGGTTACCGTTGGGCAGTTATTATAGGGTCTATAATAATGACTTTAGGTCATGCTTCTATGGCAATGGAAACGGAATTCTCTCTTTATTTAGGTCTAGCATTATTAGTCATAGGTACTGGTTTCTTTAAACCTACTATGACCTCCATCATTTCTGAAATGTACAAGGAACATTCAGAGAAAAAGGACGGTGCATATACCATATATTATATGGGCGTAAACGCAGGGGCATTCTTTGGAATGATGCTTTGTGGCTATTTAGCAGAAAAAATAGGATGGGCTTATGGATTTGGTTTAGCAGGAGTTTTTATGCTTTTTGGGACCATTCAGTTTTGGTTATCTGGAAAACTTTTTGGAAATATAGGTACAAAGCCTTCAAAAGTTCATGAAGTAGAATTACCTCAAAACATAAATGAAGAAAGTGTTCCAGAAAGGGAAGAAGATATAGCGACAGAAAAGCTTAATCCATTCACATTATTTGATAAAATCCTCATTGTAATTTCTTCTGTATTAGGCTTGGGATATGCGTTCAATGATCCTATTTCTAAAATAGGTGGTTTTGATATGTTCTCTGCTTTACAAATAGGGAAATTTCAAGGTCAATACACGGCAGCTCTTATTGGATTGGGTTTCTTTTCAATTTTGGTCGTAAGTAGAATTATTAGATACACCCAAGTCGTGCGAGATAGAATGATTGCATTTGTAATATTTGCCTTTTTTACGGTATTCTTTTGGCTTTCCTTTGAACAAGGCGCATCATCACTCGTTCTTTTTGCTAGAGATAATGTAGATCGTTTATTGAGTGGAAATTCAGCAATTGCTTTTAACGTAATAAACACCTTACTTACTGTTATACCATTGATCATCATTTCATGGGTACTGGTTTTATTATGGAAAAAAACTTATTATAAAATACCTGGTTCAAATATCGTACTGATGTTATGTTTTGTGGTCATGTGGGGACTCGTTGGGTGGATGCTTAATAGAGACTTCAACACCGTGGCTTATGACGTAAGTTTTAGTGCAATTGAACTGCCCGCTTTAAATGACGACGGTAAACAAAAAATAGATAAAAATGGAAATCTTGTCTTCACATATAAAGCAGTAAGTGAGAACATGGGACCTACTCTTGACGATAAGGTTGTCGAAAGAATAACTTCTATTGCCGAACCTATTACTCTTGCCGTAGGAGACCAGCTCAAGATCATTACCAAAGACAACGAAGGAAATTCCTTCGGGTATCTAGATGATGCTAGATTAGAAGAAGCAATACAAAACGCTAAAGAACTAAAACGAAACAATAATATTGTAAATGCTACTGTTACTGAGGTAAAAAGTAATGAAGTAGAAATTACTGTATCCTGGTTCAGTATCTTGAATTCATTTTTTATTATTGTATTTGCCTCATTTTACTCTAAATGGTGGGAAAGCAAATACAATCCATCTGCAGCGACCAAATATGCTCTAGGGCTAATCGTTATGGCGGTTGGGTTTGGACTCCTCGCTTTTGGTTCCTATGGAATAGTAGATGGAATTAAAGTAAGTATGATCTGGCTGATACTCGCATATCTATTCCATACACTCGGCGAGCTATGCCTATCTCCTGTTGGTCTTTCCTATGTGAGTAAGTTAGTTCCTGCAAGAATGATTGCCTTTATGTTTGGAATGTGGTACTTAGCGATCGCTATAGGTAACAAACTTGCTGCCGTATTAGGTGGTCAGATTGAAAACATTACACAAGAATACAGCCTGTCCACATTTTTCTTAATCTTCACAATAGTTCCAGCAGCAGCGGGATTACTCATCTTTGCACTTAATCCACTATTAAAAAAATTAATGCACGGTGTGAAATAAGCAGTCTCAAATTACACTTTAACATAAAACGCACCACTACGGTGCGTTTTTTGCTTTGATAATTTTTGTAAATTCCCACTATGAAATTATTCCCTATTGTATTTCTTTTGTTTTCGGCATTTGGCTTTTCTCAGGTGAACTGGATGACTATGAATGACGCCCTTGAAGCACAGAAAAAAGAACCTCGCAAGATCTTAATGAAATCTTATACAGAATGGTGTCCAAATTGTAAGTGGATGGATAAGTACGCTTTTTCCAAAGCAGACATTGCCACCTTTATCAACAAGAATTATTATCCAGTAAGTTTTGATGCTGAAGGAACAGAAGTCATTAATTACAAAGGCGCCACCTATGCAAATCCTTTTAAAAAGCGCAACGACCGTGCTCAACACCAGTTTGCAGAGTTTATAAGAATATTTGAATATCCCACACTCGTGTTCTTTGATGAAAAAGGAACCATTATCAATCCTGTACCAGGAAAATTAGATGCTAAAAAATTAGAAATCTATATCACTATGCTGGCTGGTGAGATCTACAAGTCCATCAATACGGGTAAAAAATGGAATGATTATCAGAGTGATTTTGAATACAAACTGCAGGGTTAAATCATTATAAGTGTATTCATTCGACAAATTTGAAGTAATTCCACATGAATTTTGTCACAAGTGAGTTTCCAGTAGCCACCAAAGTTGTATAAAATAAAACAGGTCTATGCAACTAACTTAGGTGGTTTTTAGCGAGTGATTTTTATTGAGATTGATGATTACGTGATTATTATCACATAGAATAAAAGGTCATCTGTCTAATTTTATGCTATGAATGATTCTAGGACAACTTTGTACATTGTAGCAGCCATAATAATTTTGCATTTTGCAGTAGGTTTTGGTTATTTAATTTACAAATTGAATAAAAAGAATGAAAATGAAGACAAAACATAACTTCAATGGATAGGTATAGCTCCTTCTTCATACGTACTCCATAATTCCACACCCATTTTATGACAAGTCACTTTCCAGTCTTCAACTACATTCCTGTAGTTGGAACCATCTGCGATAATCAATTTGGGGTTCGTTTCAATTATCAATCGTTCTAAGTTGATTTTAGGAGAATGAGAAAGAAGAATGGTCGCCTTTTGAATAGATATATCATAAATACCATGTTCTCCGATAACCATCAATTGTACCCCTTTATATGCTACTAGATTTTTCAAATCGGAGGTAGATAACTCTTTATTCCTATGAATTTCTATCACTTTTAATCGCTCCAGACTATTCACAGCTCGGACAGAATCCATAACGTGAAAGTCAGTCATTAGAACGGCATGATTTTGATTGCTCAAACTTACTGCAGTTCCAGTAGATTGATGCAATACAAGAAATTGATCTGTATTATAAGAGTACTTTTCCAAGCTTTTTACTCCTATCAAAAGAATAACAGCGGTGAAACTCAAATGCAACATCCAATTCGGCTTTTTAAGGTAAAAACGCTCTCTTTTACTCCTTTTAAAATAAGGTAATAAGAATAAAATTAAGCTGAATAAAGCTACATAAATCAATACCGTTTCCCAGAAAGAGATATGTACCTCTTTGATAATAAACGCATCTAAAGAACTGATTTTAGCGACGGTTTCAATAATAAATTCAAGAACTACATTTAAACTAGCGGCGAGCCAATCTGTAGGAACCCCAATCAACAGAAGAAGAATCAACAATAAGGCTGTTCCTATAATCAATGGCAATAAGGGAAGCAATAACATATTACCAAGAATAAATAATCCAGGAAACTGATGGAAATAAAACAAACTTACTCCAGCCACACCTATTTGCGCTGCAAGAGTAACCGTAAATATGCTCCAAAAAAAATCTTTAACCTTATTGCGCCAGGTCCATAATCCAGACAGCACTGGCTGAATTAAAACGATAGAAAATACTGCCATATAACTCAGCTGAAACCCTACCTGAAACAACAATCGCGGATCGTAAATCAATAACACAAAAGCAGACAAGGTTAATCCGTGATAAACAGAGCCTTTGCGTTTCAGATTCATTCCTACTGCCACAAAAGAAAACATAGTAACTGCTCTCATAATAGAGGGCGACATACCTGTGAGTAATGCAAAAGACCACAATAGAATAATAAGAACCGCACTTTGGATCCAGCGGCCGTATTTCAATCTCAAAATTCGCCTCGTGAGAAATCTTAAAATCAACAGAATAATCCCAACATGTAACCCACTCAATGCGAGAATATGAATCACTCCTGCATCTCTAAAGCTTTTAGTCACTTCTGGATCCACATTCTGTCGTTGTCCTAAGACCAGCGCTTCAATCATCCCTCGCGGATTCTCATTTAGACCACTCGATGCAAGTTTATTTAGAATGCTGTTTCTAACCCTTAAAAGGAAACCTAGTTTTTCAGCACCACTTTCACTGCTAAGTATCCTAAATTCATCTACATAAATCTGACCGTATACATCTATAGATTTCAAGTATTTTCTATAATCAAAATCACCAGGATTACGAGCAAATGCAGGTAAATTTACACTCTCATAAACCCTTATTATATCGCCTACTTTGTAGCTTAAACTGTCAGACCTTTTAAATAAAATCAAGGTTTTCCCAGAAACAATTTCTTTATCCAGCACATCTACATCAGCATAGAAACGATCGTTGTATGCATTAGGCGTTAATCGCTGTTCTAATTTAAATCGCAAAACATGATCCTCACCTTGGACCTGTTTATTGATAAAGTGGTTCTCTGCGAGATTATTTTGAAGCTGTAAATGAATACCTCCTAAGAAAAAGAAGAAGCTATAAACGGATAGCGCAAAAAGCACCTTTGAAACTAACGTGTACTTGTAGACGAGTAGAAAAGGTATAGAAATGACAAAAGAAGTTACTAAACCATATAGAAACACGTCAGAATTGACCTCTAAAATTCTGGAACATATAATTCCAGCTACTAGAAAAAATAAAATTCTATAAAATGGATAATCTAGCCAATGCATAACTAAATATAAAAAAAACTATTTTAATCGATTCTTCCAGCTCTTAAAAAAGCGTCTATCCAGTAGGCTTCATTTAAAGTAGATGTGATCACACCTCTAGAGGTAGTGGAATGAATAAATTCAATTTCTCCGGGTGTTACACGCGTTATCAGCGCTACATGATTGACCTGTCGTTTATTTTTACCTGTTGCAAAGAATAGAAAATCCCCTTTACGCACCTCATCGAGGTCCAATCCTTTAGCTTCTGAAGACAACGAGCGACTGCTGCGCGGCATGGTTTTTCCAGCTTGCATAAATGCCGCTCCTATAAGGCCACTGCAGTCTATTCCTTTACTAGTTGTGCCTCCATAAAGGTATTTTACTCCTTGATAACTCATCGCATTATCCACAACTTCGTCTATAAAATCGTTAGTTGCTGCATAGGACTTTTCGGTAGTTGTTTCTCCAATTGACTCTTCTTCCTTCTCTATAGCCACTTTCACAGTACGATTAGTTCTAGGTCTAGAAACAGCACTCGCTTCTTTATTTTCTGCCGCTTCTTTTTTAGTCGTTACAACGCTGGGCTTGGAACTTCCACAAGAAGTCAATCCTAAAAACAATAGTATGAGTAACAGAACTGTCACGCTATTTTCAAAATGCCTTTTGTTGCCATTTTCTTTTGCTTTTATTCCGCTTTCGCGAAAGCGAAACAAAAATAGATGTATCGAAATATTGCGATACGAAAGCGGAATTATACAAATCATGCTACTTTTTTATATCCTTATAAATAAGCCTTGCGGTATGCTCACTGGCACCGATGCCACCTAATTTTTTCTCTAATTCAAAATAGTCCGTAAATACACGATTGCGGTGCGTAGGATCGAGAATGAGGTCCAGTTCTTTTTTTAACCTCCTTTTATTGAAATCGGCTTGAATCAACTCGGTTACTACAGGTTGATCCATGATGAGATTCACAAGTGAAATGTAATCTAATTTTACAATTCTTTTAGCAATCTGGTAGCTTATAGAACTTCCTTTGTAGCAAACTACCTGCGGCACCTTAAAAAGTGCCGTCTCTAGTGTAGCCGTGCCAGAAGTCACTAAAGCAGCGTGACAAAGACTCATCAAATCATAGGTGCGGTTCATAACCAGCGTTACTGGATAGTCTTTAAGATAGCTGCTATAAAAAGATTCCTCCTGACCCGGGGCACCGGCGATAATAAACTGATAATCGGGATATTGATCTACCATTTCTAGCATCACCTTCAACATTTTTTTAATTTCTTGCTTGCGACTTCCGGGCAACAAAGCGATAAGAGGTCTATCGTCCAATTGAAAGGTCGCGAGAAATTTAATATGATCTACAGGTTCTCTTTGCGCGATCGCGTCTATCAAAGGATGTCCCACAAAATGAACTGGAAATTGATGCTTTTGCTCATAGAATTCCTTTTCAAAGGGTAAGATCACATACATCTCGTCTACATCTCGCTTTATATCTTTTATGCGGCCTTCCTTCCAAGCCCATATTTGCGGTGAAATATAGTAATGATTGCGATACCCTTTTAATTTTGCCCATTTCATGATCCTGAAATTAAATCCTGGATAATCAATGTAGATTATCACATCTGGTTCAAAGGCTTCGATATCTTTTTTACAGACTCCTATATTTTTGAGGATGGTTGTTAGATTGCTCAATACCTCAACAAACCCCATGAACGCCAGTTCTCTGTAATGCATGACGAGTTTCCCGCCTTGAGCCTTCATTAAGTCACCACCCCAAAATTGAAATTGTGCTTCTGGATCTTTCTTTTTGAGTTCTTTCATGAGCAATGACCCATGAAGATCACCACTCGCCTCGCCTGCAATCAAATAATATTTCATAAGCTAAAATTCAAAATACAAAACTGCGAATGCTGCAATAATAGTTGCCAGTAGAACGCCTCGAGCTTCGTATGGTTGCATCGGTTTTTTAAATTTATCAACCTTTGTGGTAAGAAAAAAGAAAAACAATACCAGATTAAGAACAGCACCTAAGCCTATGAGACCGCCTAAAAATCCTTGATTATACCCTTCTTTGATGATGTAATTAAAATCTTTATCTGTCGCAAAATACACATACAAGAAAGTTCCTATTACATTTGCAATAAGCCCTAGAATAAATCCTTTTAAAATTTTAACTCCCAAAATCCCAAGTATTAAGTTCTCCTATATAATGATGTGCCGTTAGATCGTATTGTGTAGGAACAATGGAAATGTAATTATGAGCTAGTGCCCATTCATCTGTATCTTCTCCTTTATCATCATTTACAAATTTACCGGTAAGCCAGTAATATTCTTTTCCATAAGGGTTGGTACGCTTGTCAAATTCTTCTACCCAATACGCATTTGCCTGACGACATATTTTTACCCCTTTGATTTCTTCTTTAGTTACTTTGGGAATATTGACATTAAAAACAACTCCTTTTGCCATTCCTTTTTCTAGAACCTGTTCAATGATTTGCTTTACAAAATCTCTAGATGGAGAGAAGTCTGCATTGTGATCGTAATCGCATAAAGAAAAACCTATGGCAGGTATTCCTTCTATTCCTGCTTCCATTGCAGCACTCATCGTACCACTGTAAATTACATTGATCGCACTGTTGCTACCGTGATTGATGCCACTAAGACATAAATCTGGTTTGCGGTCTAGTATTTCATGACTGGCCATTTTCACACAATCTACTGGTGTCCCACTAGTGGTGTATTCTTTATGGTCGTAATCGTGTTGTAAAAACTCTTTAACATACAACGTGTCATTTATAGTTATAGCGTGGCCCATAGCACTTTGCGGGCTATCTGGGGCTACAACAACTACATCTCCTAATTCCCTAGCGATGCTTATTAATGTTCTGATTCCTTTTGCCGTAATACCATCATCATTTGTGACTAAAATGAGTGGTTTCTTTTTATTTTCCATAAGATTTTTAAGGTGGTTAAAATTAAGTAAATTAGCCTTAACATGTAAGATTCTTGCCTTACTTTAACCATCTAAAATTGGCACGGTTTTTACATGCATAGAAAGAGACAAATGAAAATCCTTATGAATTTCCTAAAGAACAACTTTATAATAGCAATTTTTGCACTACTTGTTGCTACGGCTAGCTGCAGTTTTACTAACAACACCGTAGATCCTGGAGATAAAGAAAAAGAACAGTTGCTGGTCAACTTGATATCTCATGTGTTAAAGAGAAACCACTTTTCACCGGCTGATCTTACGGATGAGTTCTCAAAAGATATTTTTGATATTTACATCACAGACTTAGATCCAGGAAAAAGATATTTCTTAGAAAGCGATTTCAAAGAATTTCAAGCTTACGAATACCTGATCGATGATCAAATACGCGATAGTAAAGTAGATTTATTTAACCTCACCTACGAAAGGCTTCTAAAACGTCAAGAAGAATCTGAAAAGATCTTTGCAGAGTTGATAGAGAAACCCTTTGATTTTACGATAGAGGAAAGTGTCAATACCGATTATGAAAAGATTCCCTACTCAAAAAACAAAAAGGAATTAAAAGATCACTGGAGAAAGATATTAAAACTTTCTGCTTTAGCAGCTTATTACGATAAGATTGAAGAACAAAAAGAACGGCTAGAAGAGGAAAATAAAAAACAGAGTGAAAAAACCAACTCTTTTGATAACGATCAGAAGAGCCAGCAACAAAAAGAAAAGAAAAGTCTGGAAGAGTTAGAAAAGGAAACCAGAGCAGAGATTAAAAAGTCAATGTTAGAGAGCTTTGATAATAATGATGATGTGGAGCGACTGGACTACTTCTCTCTATTTGTAAATGCCATCACTTCCCATTTTGATCCTCATACCAACTATTTCCCACCACAAAATAAAGATAGTTTTGATATTTCTATGAGTGGTAAATTAGAAGGAATAGGAGCAAGACTTCAGAAAAAGATGGATTACATCAGTGTTATTGAAATAATTTCTGGTGGTCCGGCATCTTTAAGTGAAGATATAGAAGTAGGAGATAAGATTCTAAAAGTAGCCCAAGAAAATGACACCATCTCCACCTCAATCGTAGGAATGAGAATAAGCGATGCTGTAGAATTGATCAAAGGCCCTAAAGGAAGTAAAGTGATGCTTACTCTTAAAAAAGTAGATGGATCCATCGAAGAAATCACATTAATTAGGGATGTCGTACAGTTGGAAGAAACCTTTGCTAAGTCGGTTATAGGAGAAGACGAAGCTTTTAAATTTGGCTTTATCGATCTTCCTAAATTCTATTTTGATATGGAAGACCCTAACGGTCGTGCCTCTGGAAGTGACATCGCCCAAGAAATCAAAAGGTTAAAGACTGAGGGAATGGATGGACTTATCATAGACTTGCGTAATAACGGAGGCGGTTCTTTGAGAGAAGTGGTAGAAATGGCAGGACTGTTTGTAGATAAAGGGCCTGTAGTTCAAATCGCTTTAAAAGATAAAAGAACTCGAACGCTTAGAGATAGTGATAGTGGAGAAATTCTTTGGAAAGGACCATTAGTTATTATGGTAAACGAATTTAGCGCCAGTGCTAGTGAAATTCTTGCTGCGGCATTGCAGGATTATGATCGCGCTGTGATTATAGGAAGTAAGCAAACTTTTGGAAAGGGAACCGTTCAGAACTTTGAAGACCTCAATCAATGGGTGCGTAATAATGAATATGGAGATTTAGGAGCCGTAAAATTAACCACTCAAAAATTCTATAGAATTAACGGTGGCAGCACGCAGTTAGAAGGTGTAAAAAGTGATGTTGTTACTCCAGGTAGATTCAGTTATATTGAAGTAGGAGAACGTGATGAAGAATTCCCTCTTCCTTATGATGAGATTCCCAAAGCCGAATATGATAAATTCCCTGGTTATACTAATCTGGCAGAATCTATTAACAAAGCCCAAAAAAGAGTGGATACAAATCCTAGTTTTAAACTCATCGATGAAAATGCAAAATGGTTGAGCAATCAAAGAGACGACAATGAGCTTCCATTAAGCCTCACCGCTTACAAAGAGCGATTAGACCGACTAGAGAAAGAAACAGAAAAATTTGAGACCTTATCTGATTATAAGAACAGCTTAGATTTTGATATGCTGTCTTATGAAAAGACTCTTGTCAAAACTGATAGTGCGTTAGGAGATAAAAGAGAAGCATGGATCAAAAATCTAAAAAAAGACATCTACGTGGCAGAAGCTGTAAATGTTCTTAAAGATTTACGCATGAATAACATCCAAAACGACAACAAAACTAAATGGAGCGTTAAAGATTAATGCCTCTTAAAACCACATCATTAAGTTCTCTAGCGCTCCAGAAGTTTAAAAAAAACTTCTGGGGCGTTTTGAGTTTTATCGTTATTCTATTTTATGCCTTTATCGCCATATTTGCTTACGTTCTCGCACCAGATGATACGCAATACGCCAACCAAATGCATATTTCCGTACATTCACAGCCACCAGGTTTTACTGTATATATGTTAGAACTTAACTCGATCAAAACTCCAACTAGCTTTTGGGACTGGTGGAATGGGAAAAAATCAACTGTAGAAGAAATTCCTTTTTCTGAATTAAAGTTAGAAAACGGTAACGTTTATTACAGACCTTTTGACGTAGATGGCAACCAATTAGCTTTTATACGCACCGATTTTGAAATTGCAAATGGATTGGAATTGTCTCGCTTTCGCGAAAGCTATACTTCTAAAAAAATATTTATCCTAGGCACAGATAAATATGGTCGCGATCTTTTGAGCCGCATGATGATTGGAACTAGAATTAGCATTTCTATAGGTTTTGTAGCCGTTTTGATCTCGTTAATTATAGGCATTCTTCTGGGTGCAGTCGCGGGGTATTACGGTGGTAAAATAGACGCTGCCATCATGTGGATCATTAATGTGACCTGGTCCATTCCTACTTTACTTCTGGTCATCGCAATTAGTATCGCCCTAGACAAAGGATTTCTTACTGTGTTTATAGCCGTTGGATTAACTATGTGGGTAGAAGTGGCTCGTGTGGTGCGCGGTCAAATGATTGTTGCTAAAGAATACCAATACGTAACCGCAGCAAAAGCACTAGGCTTCAACAGTTATAGAATTATTACCCGGCATATTTTACCCAACATCATGGCGCCAGTCATTGTAATCAGTGCGGCAAATTTTGCGGCTTCCATTCTTATAGAAAGTGGCTTGAGCTTTCTAGGACTAGGAGCACAACCACCTATGCCCAGCTGGGGCAGCATGATTAAAGACCACTACCAGTATATCATTCTAGACAAGGCGTACCTTGCCATCGTTCCGGGAATTGCTATCATGACCTTAGTAATGGCTTTTATGTTATTGGGAAATGCACTGCGAGATGCTCTGGATGTAAAAACCAGTTAGATGAGAAAATACGTTTATCCCATTATAATATTAGCTTGTGCAGCAATTTATTACGTTTATCAAAGTAATGAAGATGGCGCTTACGCAGAAGAAAACTACTCTCAAGATAATTTTCTGAATCGCGATGTGAACGGCGATGGAGTAAAATCGCTTTCCCGTATGGATTTTTTACCCACCTCAAATAACCAAATTGTACACCACCACACCTACAGTCTATCATACAATGAGCAACACGAGCAAGCGGAATGGACAGCACATGTTTTAAGAACAAGAGACATCATCAACAGCGATTACAAAAGACCCTATTTTGAAATAGATAACAAAGTGACCACTGGAGCTGCACACTGGCGCAATTATAAAAAAAGCGGCTATGATAAAGGACATCTTGTTCCTGCTGGCGATAGAAAATCTACCAAAGCAGCTTATGAAGAGACTTTTTTGACCTCTAATATAAGTCCGCAACTGCATGATTTCAATGGAGGAATCTGGAATACATTAGAACAAAAAACCAGGTACTATGCCCAGCGTTATAAGGAAGTCTATGTCATCACAGGACCTATTTTAAAAGACAATTTAAAACATATAGGAACAGAACAAGTATCTGTTCCAGAGCACTATTACAAGATTCTTTATCGCTATGATGTTGCAGGTAGTAAAATGCTTGCCTTTTTAATCCCACATGAAAAATCTAACAAATCTATCTATGATTTTATTACCAGCGTTGATGAGATTGAAAAATTAACAGGAACAGATTTCTTTGCACAACTTCCTGATGCTATTGAAGAACACCTGGAAGCTGGGAAAGGTTTTAAGGGTTGGTGAAAAAAGGATATGGCGTATGGATTGATGATATTTGATTTAAAATAAAAACGTTACCGTTTTGGCAAAATGAACATTAGGGGAATATGAAGAGGGAAATCCAGATTTAGAATAATAACTTTTAGCTAGATATCATGAAGTTTCAGAAACAGATTACAAAAGTGCTGATGAACTTAAACAACAATATTCTTCAACTAGCATTGTTAAAAATAGCTGTATGGTCTTTAATAGTTGAGACAATAAGTAGTTTATAGAAACCCATATAGAAGTGCGAGACTATTGACCCAACAACTATTTGAAATTGGATAAAACATCTCCTTAAGATCAGTATGAAATCCAACCAGGAATTCTTTTAATCACAGATTTGATAAAAAGAACAAGGAATTCACTGGTAGCATTTAACGAAACATTACTCCGCTAAGCTTATTTCATATATAATCTACCCATTAAACTTATAAAAACTACAATCAGACAATCCAACCTAATCCAACTGTTTATTAAAGTTCATAGCCGTTTCTATAAGCGCAAGGTGTGAGTATGCCTGGGGAAAATTACCTAATAAACGTTTGGTCTTAAAATCAATATCCTCACTAAATAATCCTAAGTGATTGGAATAACTAAGCAGGCGATCAAATTCCTTTTGAGCTTGTTCCACCTTACCTATTTTAACTAAACTGTTGATATACCAAAAAGTGCAAATAGTAAATGAGGAACTGGGCAAGCCAAAATCGTCTTCACTTTTATAACGGTACAGCAAACCATCATTTGACAATTCCCTACCTATCGCTTCTACCGTTTGCTTAAACCGTTCTTCTTGCGCATCCACAAAACCATAACTTTCCATAAGTAATACGGATGCGTCTAGATCTTTTGATCCATAGGATTGGGTATACGCTTGAACGTCTTCATTCCAAGCATGTGTAATGATGTCTGTTCTTATCTCTTGCTCTAGCTTTTGCCAGCGTTCTAGTTTTGAAGTTTTACCAAATAACTTAGACACTTTTATAGCTCGATCTATCGCTACCCAGCATAAAACCTTTGAAAACGTAAAATGTCGGTCTTCATTCCTGAATTCCCAAATACCTTTATCCGGTTCTTGCCAGTGGTTTTTCACTACCCAAGCAATGCCCTTAGTTATGGTCCATAACTCTTCCCTATTTTCTATATCGCAGTTGTACTTGATAATCTCTTGATAGATCACATCCATCAAAATACCGTAAATATCGTTTTGCTTTTGCTCATATGCGGCATTACCGATTCGAACTGGCGCCGAGTCTTTATATCCGCTTAAATGTTCTAAAATATGCTCGGTAAGCTGTTTTTCTTTATTGATACCGTACATGATTTGCAGTTTCTCATTTTTATCAGGAATCAAATCGATAATAAACTGTAAATAACGTTTTATCATGCGATCGTGTCCTAGCTGCGAGACCACTTTTACCACCATAGAAGCATCTCTAATCCAGCAAAATCTATAATCCCAATTTCTAACCTCTCCTATAGTTTCCGGTAATGAAGTTGTTACCGCTGCAAGAATCGCACCTGTTTTATCATAGCTTAGTAACTTTAAGGTTAGTGCGCTGCGTAAAATTTGATTGTTGTAATGTTTAAATTTTGGGGTTTTATAACTCCATTGTTCCCAATAAGCTTTAGTGAACTCCAACTCAGAAAGAACCGTATCTAAATGAGGTAAGCTTATCTTTTCATTATAACTCAACAGAAAATAAGCATCTTCTTCTAGCGCAATTTCTGTGTGATCTAGAACTGCTTGATGACTCAAATTTGTGTATAAAAACAAGCTTTCAAATTTATCAGCTTCTATCAAGCTTACTATAAAATCAGTTTTATCAAACTGTATGGTTGTACCCGAAGCATAGTTGAGCTGTGGTGAAAAATCAACTTTAAACTTTGGCAATCCTTGTGTGCGTTTTACATATCTTAAAATTTCAGGCGGTGTGTGGTAATTTCCTCCTTGCTTTATGTAGCGAGGTAAAAAATCATAAACTTCAAAACTAGCCTCTGGCGAGGTATAACTTGTTTTTAATATACAGGTGTTTTCTACATAGGTTTGGGAAATCGCATAAGAGGCATCTACGGTAAAGGAAAAATGGCCTCCTTTTTTGTCGTCTAATAATTTTGCAAATAAGGAAGCCGAATCAAATTCAGGCAAACAACACCAATCTATAGAGCCCGTTTTTGAAATTAATGCCGCTGATCTACAGTTTCCAATAATTCCGTAATCAAGATTATTCATGTAATTGTCCAATTTTTAGTATTAAATCTATATGTTTGGTTAAATAAACACAAATAAACCGATAAAAACAAAGAATAGCTATGAATAAGACTATAATTGTTTCAAACCGACTACCACTTCAGATAAAACTTGATGGCTCTGAGCTCCAAGTCACTCCAAGTGTAGGCGGACTAGCAACGGGAATGAAGTCTGTTCATCGCGACAGCAATGGTTTATGGATAGGTTGGTCAGGATTAACTGATGAAGAGCTGCATCCAGAACTGAGTAAAAAAGTAGAAAGGGCTGTTTCAAAAGAACAATGTGCCACCGTTAATCTCAACAAAGAAGACATCAAGCATTATTATTATGGCTTTAGTAATCGCATGCTATGGCCGCTATTTCACTACTTTATCGAATATACCGAGTTCAGTATGACTTCTTGGGAAGCCTATAAACGAGTTAATGAAAAATTTGCTGAAGTAGTTATTGCTCATGCAAACGATGGTGACAAAATATGGATTCACGATTACCAGCTCTTGCTATTACCACAGCTTATCAAAGATAAAAAGCCCCATTTATCAATTGGCTTTTTCTTACACATTCCTTTTCCTTCCTTTGAGATTTTTAGAACCTTTCCTAAACGTAAAGAAATCCTTGAAGGTATGTTAGGTGCAGATTTACTAGGCTTTCACACCTATGATTATGAACGCCACTTCTTAAGCTCGGTAAAACGTATTTTACATTGTGATGTGAGTTTTAATAAAATCACTTATCAAAATCGAACTATAAAAGTAGATTCATTCCCAATGGGAATTGACTATCAGAAATTTGAACAAGCAGCCTTAAAACACAACAACCAATCAGAAGAAGAAAAATCTGAAGTTCAAAAACGCCTTGACGATCACTTGGTGCATGGAAAAGATGTTAAAATGGTATTGTCCATCGACCGATTAGATTATACCAAAGGAATTCCCAACCGCATAAGAGCTTTTGAGTATTTCTTAACAAAGTACCCACAGTACAAAGAAAAAATAAGACTGATCATGCTGGCGGTTCCATCACGCTCTAAAGTACCGCAATATAAACGCTTAAAAGAAGAAACAGATGAACTAGTAGGACGTGTAAACGGTGCCTTTTCTACCGTAAGCTGGACACCCATCTGGTACTTTTTTAGAACCATGCCTTTTGAAAATTTAATAGACTTATACACCTCATGTGACATCGCATTAATAACGCCCGTACGTGATGGTATGAACCTGGTTGCAAAAGAATATGTTGCCACACGTACTAACGATGACGGTGTATTGGTCTTGAGTGAAATGGCGGGCGCTACAAAAGAATTAAATGAAGCCATACATATTAACCCATACGATCTTGAAGATATGGCAAACAGCTTAAAACAGGCAATCGACATGCCGCTTGAAGAACAACAAAGACGCATGAAATCGCTCAAAAAAAGAGTGTCGCGTTACCATGTGAAAAAATGGGCAAGTGATTTTATCAGTTCACTCAACGACACCCAAAACACCTCGAGCATTATGGAAGCTGATCATCTAGACGACAGCCAAATTACTTCCCTTACAGCAACCATTAATTCCAATGAAACTTGTGTTCTTTTTTTAGATTATGATGGCACCTTAGTTAATTTCTCTGAGCGTCCTGAAGAGGCTGTACCAGACCCAAAATTATTAGAATTACTTCATGATATTGATAAGAAACCTAATGTAGACCTAGTCATTATAAGTGGACGTGACCAGAAGAGCCTTAACAACTGGTTTAAACATACCCCTTTTACCTTAATTTCAGATCACGGAGTCTCTATGCGATCCAAAGGCGAGAACTGGAAAATACTAGAACGATTGAACACCGATTGGATGGAAGATATCAAACCTGTTTTAGAGAGTTTTGCAGACCGTACTCCAGGGAGTTTTATTGAAGAAAAAAACTTCTCACTGGCCTGGCATTATCGCAATGCCGATATTGAACTAGCTCAAAAACGTTTGTCTGAAATCAATACGGTACTCACTAGTTTTATCTCCAACACAGATCTTACCTTGCTTGACGGTAACAAAGTCCTTGAAGTTAAAAGCAGTAAAGTTAATAAAGGTCGTGCTTGCAACTATGTGCTTCAGCAACATAAATACCAGCACATTTTTGCATTTGGAGACGACTGGACTGACGAGTTTATGTTTGAAGACCTGCCAAAACATGCGCATACCGTTAAGATTGGACTACAAAAGACCAAAGCGAGGTATTACTTAGACAGCGTGGAACAAGTTCGAGCAGTTTTAACAGCGTTTGCTAGAAGTTAACTAACATCTACTGGATTACATCATCTTAAAAACACCCGTTTCTTTTTTTAATATGTATAGGCTGATGCGTAATTCCGCTTTCGCGAAAGCGAAAAAAACCAGATCATTTTTATTCAACTGTTGATTGCCAGAAGTTAAAAACCGTAAATGACTTTGTAGTCCAATAAAACAATCAACTATTCAAACCTCATGGCCTTCACAGGGCTGATCGTACTCACTATTATAGTAGGGATAATTAAAGCAATGAAACAAACCACAAAGGTTCCTAAATTCAGTGCCGTCACATGCCACAAAGAGATATAAACAGGCATCTCGGTAACATGATACGATTGTGGATCTAATGTAAGCGGGCTAAAATAATACTGGACACCTATCAATCCTAAACCTATAAAATTTCCTATAATTAAGCCTTTTAGGACGAGGTTCATCGCATTGTAAAGAAAGATCTTACGCACTGTCCAATTAGAAGCACCTAAAGATTTCAGCACTCCTATCATGTTGGTTCGGTCTAGGATTAAGACCAGTAGGGCTGTAATCATATTGATAATCCCTACAATGAGAATTATGCCTATAATCCCAAAAATATTTCCATCTAGAAGGGCTAGCCATTGAAAAATAGCAGGCAACTCTTGCTCAATAGTGCTGGCATTTAATTCTGATGGGGTATTCAATTGAATCTCTCTTCCTACTTCATTTAATTGATCAAAATCATCAATGAAAATTTCAAACTTGCCTATCTGATCTGCGTCCCATTTATTGATGCGCTGGATATTTCTTATGTCTCCAATAATGAATTTAGAATCGTATTCTTCCAGACCGCTATCATAGATTCCAGAGACTGTAAAAAATCTTGCTATAGGTTCCTGACCATTTGCTTTCATAAAATAAGTAGGTGCTTGATCTCCTACTTTTAATTGTAGTCTTGCAGCAATATCGTCAGAAACTAAAACATCATAAGAGGTTTGTTCCTTAGATACATCTGGTCGCTTTCCTTCGATTAAGAACCCTTGTAAATACTTCCAGTCGTAATCACTTCCTACACCTTTAAGTATAATCCCTTCAAAATCGGTTGCGGTGCGTATCATTCCGCCTTTTGTAGCGACAGCTTGTATGTGACTTACCTCTGGGACAGCAGTGAAATCTGGATAGAAATCCTGTATACTTGAAATAGGTTTTACGGTCGTAATAGAATTATTACGGTCAAAAAGCGACACACTTACGTGACCATTAAAGGCACTTACCTTTTCTTTTATCTTTTTTTGCAGCCCCACGCCAGTGGCAATGGCGATAAGCATCACAATAATACCAATTGAAATTGCTGCTGTTGCAATTTTTATAATCGGCGCACTTACACTATTTTTATAGTTCGTACTACTTTCTACCCTTTTAGCAATGAAATACTCTAGATTCACATTTTCTTATTCGATGTTCAAATATACCATAATAGCTTTGGTTGTAGGAATCACTTCCTGTAATTCTAAAGTCAATAGCAATAACACTCCTACTTCTCCTAAAGATAGCCTTGTTGTTCTAGATAAAGACCACAGTAAAAAACTGCTGATAGAAACTAATACTAACGAACCTGTTCCTGCCGCATACCTTTTAGGCGATTGGATTACAAAACTAAAAGGTAAAAAAGTCGCTCTTGTAGGAAATCAAACAAGTGTCATTAAAACTAGAGATACGGTCGTTTCTAAAGAATGGAATACTAAGGATATGCTGCGCTATGAACATTTAGTAGATACCTTAATCGCCCATGGAATAGACCTAAAACGTGTTTTTGCTCCAGAACACGGTTTTAGAGGAACAGCAGATGCTGGCACAACCATCAGAGACGGTATTGATGCAGAAACTGGAATCCCTATTATTTCACTTTATGGGAAAAACAAAAAACCTTTTCAAGAACAACTGGAAGACGTAGACGTAGTTTTGTTTGACATTCAAGATGTGGGCGCAAGGTTTTACACCTATATTTCTACACTTCATTATGTAATGGAAGCTTGTGCACAATACGACCGTAAATTGATTGTTCTCGATAGACCCAATCCTAACGGTCATTATATAGATGGGCCTATTCTAGAAGAGCAACATCAAAGTTTTGTGGGTATGCATCCAGTTCCAGTAGTTCACGGAATGACCATAGGTGAATATGCCCTGATGATTAATGGAGAGCAATGGCTGGATAAAAATCTCCAGACAGACTTAGAAGTCATAAAATGCAAAAATTATACGCATGACTCTTCTTACAGCATCCCTATAAAACCATCGCCTAATCTACCTAATGATCAGGCGATAAACCTCTATCCCAGCCTTTGTTTTTTTGAAGGAACAGACGTAAGCGTAGGTCGTGGTACTGAAATGCAGTTTCAAGTGTATGGCTCTCCATCACTAGTAAAATACACAGACTTTGCTTTTACTCCGACACCTAATGTAGGTGCAAAAAGACCTTTATTTAACGGGAAGAAATGCTATGGTGTAGATTTAAGAGAACATAAAAAGCTAGATCATTTAGAATTGGAGTTTTTAATAGACGCTTTTGCGAAAGCTCCATTTAAACAAAACTTCTTCAACTCTTTTTTTACCAAACTCGCAGGAACAAGAACTTTGCAAGCCCAAATCGAGAAAGGCATGAGTGCACAAGAAATCGCAGCCACTTGGGAAAAAGGACTTGAAGACTATCAAAAAATTAGAGTAAAATACTTACTTTACGAATGAATGTGAACTAAACCACAATGTTATGGCTTCCTTTTTTGATCAAAATACGTACGAGGAATTGCAGTCCAGACTGAAAAATATAGAATCAGAAATGCTTCCTAAATGGGGTAAAATGAACGCTGCTCAAATGATAAATCACTGCCAAGGACCATTAAAAATGGCAGTAAATAAACCCGATATGACCATGAAATCAAACTGGTTCATAAAAGTGTTATTTAAAAAAATGATGTACAATTCTAAACCCTATAAGAAAAACGTTCCCACACCAGTAAAATTTAGGAGTACAGGAGGTTTTAACTTTCAAAAAGAAAAGGTGAATCTACAAAAATGGATGGGTGAATTATGGGAAGATCGCAATAATGAGAACCGCACTCCACATCCTGTATTTGGAAGATTCACTAAAGAGCAATGGGGAATTATGCAATGGAAACATTTAAATCACCACTTTGAGCAATTTGGGGTTTAATCACTATTCAAAATAATTTATGCAAGAAACTATGAGAAATTGATTTCTTCATAGTTTTTATTTTTTCGATGGGAAAAGCTATTCTTTTACTAAATAAAGAAACATTTCATGCTCTTTGCTATAAGCAATTAGATCATCTTTATCTAATTGCTTAATAATACAACTTTTAGTTTCTTCGCCAGTTTTTGAATTAATTGTTATAAGCTGATTTGTATTCCTATCCAAATGATATTTTTGAACAGTTTACATACCCATAACTACCAACGCCATATGTTTATCAGTCATAAAACTGAAGGTAATCATAAGGCCAATAGCTTCCTGCATTTCTGATTCTTCACTATCTTTAGTAACCCTAACTTCTTATACTTTCCCTGGACCAATTAATTCAGTTACTTTTAAAGGCTTAATGACATAGGTGGAATCTTTCAAGTAATTATATACTTTCTTTAACTACACATCTCCTTTTTGTAAAAAAAGCACCGCGTTGCCAGATGTGTACTTTGCTTTTTCTGTCGTTAATATTTCCAATTTACCTTCTTTAAGTAATAAAATATTTTCGTTTTCAGTATAAATATACTCTTTCTCCCTTCCTAACATCGTTATGGTATAAGCTCCGTTTTTTTCTATAACCAATTTCATAGAACTGAACATATTAGAAACCATGTTGAGTCTCTTATCAAGCTCTTCCTCACTCATCTCTCCATCTTGAACAGCTTCTCGATCGACACTTTCAAAACTCCATGTTCCTAAAAAATCTTGTGCTTGTGCTGTATACACAGATATCAAAATTGTTACTAATAATATATTTTTCATTACTTTATTATTTTAGAAACAGGAATGTGATCTTAGAATTATTTTTCCTCATTCAACATCGTCCACAAACGATCTTTTAATTGTGTCAGGTTGATCTGTGAAACAGAAGATATAAACATGTAAGGCGCGCCATTAAAAGCTCCTTGATCATCCAGTTCTTCTTTCATTTGCTGGATCAATTCTTCATCGAGCATATCACATTTTGAGATCACTACAAATCGTTCTTTATCCAGCATTTCTGGATTGTACTTTCTCAATTCGTTCACTAGAATATCATACTCCGCACTGATATCGTCAGTGTCTGCTGGAACAAGAAATAACAAGGTAGAATTACGTTCTATGTGTCTTAAAAAACGATGTCCTATTCCTTTTCCTTCTGCAGCACCTTCGATAATTCCTGGGATATCTGCAATAACAAAGGTTTTGAAATCACGGTATTCTACAATTCCTAAATTGGGTTTTAAAGTGGTGAACTCGTAGTTGGCAATTTTAGGTTTTGCTGAAGTCAGTACCGACAGTAAGGTTGATTTTCCAGCATTGGGAAATCCTACAAGACCTACATCTGCAAGGATTTTGAGCTCAAAGGTTACGTCAAGCGCATTTCCATCCATTCCAGTCTGCGCATAGCGAGGCGTCTGTCTTGTGGCAGTTTTAAAATGCCAGTTTCCACGTCCACCTTTTCCTCCTTCACAAAGAATAAATTCTGCCCCATCTTCAAGAATTTCATGAACTATCTGACCTGTCTCCGTATCCTTAATAACCGTTCCTAATGGAAGCTCCACAACTACATCATCACCATCGTAACCTGTTCTGCGCTGTTTTGCGCCATTACCACCTTGAGCAGCTTTAAAATGTCGTTTGTATTTAAAATGGTAGAGTGTCCACAAGTTTTTATTTCCCTTGAGAATAATATGACCTCCACGACCACCGTCACCACCATCTGGACCTCCTTTATCTATATATTTCTCTCTGTGTAAATGGGTACTTCCTTTACCACCACGGCCAGATTCAATAGTTACTTTGGTATAATCGACAAAATTTCCTTCAGTCATTTTTTAGTTTTCAGTTGACAGTTTTCGGTTGTCAGTTATTTAGTTTTCGTTACTAGTTATTAGTTAACGATTGTTCGTCGCTAGTTAATTGTGTACTATCACTTGACCATTCGACAGGCTCAATGCACCGTTTAAAAGGTGCTGTTTCTAGTTCTTCAATAAGTAATTACATCTTGTTTTTAAAACGTTTTAGTCTCTTAAACAGACTTCCTGCAGACAAGCTCGATGCATAGCTCTCGCTTCAAGTGGAATTCTAATTCAAATTCAAACTCTGTGCCGTATCCCAACCTTCCAAAGAGGAATAAACTTTCACTTTTTCGAATTAAAATTCGAATTCGATATTCTTTAATCCTTGTTCGATATTCAAAATACGATAAATGTTTACCATTACCTATAAATTCTATCAAGACTAAAGGCTACGGTTTCATAACCCTTCGATTTCAAATTCCAGTTCAAATTTAAATTTTCAACTCTAAACTTAATTAAAGCTTATCAAACTCCACACTTAATCTATCGGTAATGGCATCCATATCTCCTACACCATCAACACCGTAATATTTATCCTGTGCTGCGTAATACTCTTTTAAAGGTGCTGTTTGTTTGTAATAAACAGAAATACGACCTCTTATCACGCCTTCGTTAGCATCATCTAGACGACCGCTTTCTTTACCTCTTTCTAATAAGCGTTCTACGAGCACTTCATCATCTACTTCCAGCGCTACCATTCCATCTATTTTCTCATTTTTAGAAGCTAGTAATTTATCCAGAGCTTCGGCTTGTGCGTTAGTTCTTGGAAAACCATCAAAAATAAATCCTGCTGCATCTGGTGTTTTTTCCACCTCTGCATTCAACATTTTTATCGTTACCTCATCCGGAACTAAGTTTCCTTTGTCCATAAAAGCTTTTGCCAGCGTTCCTAAATCGGTATCATTTTTAATATTGTAACGGAAAACGTCTCCTGTGGAGATATGAACCAGTCCATATTTATCTTTTAAACGAGTAGCCTGGGTTCCTTTTCCTGCCCCTGGAGGACCAAATAAAACGATGTTTTTCATGCGTTGTGTTTGTACGTAAAGTTCGGGCAAATTGCGCCCTAAATTATTATAATCCATGCCGTATCCGACGACAAATTTATTTTCAATATTCTTTCCTATATAATCGATTTTTAACTGTCGATCATATACCTCTGGTTTAAAAAAAAGCGTAGCAATTTTTATGTCTTGAGGATGCTGTTGTTTTAGCTTTCGCGAAAGCGTCTCTACTGTCAAACCACTGTCTACTATATCCTCCACGATCACAACTGTCCTTCCTGCGAGATTTATATCGAGCTGGTCACCAAGCTCTACCACACCAGTGGAGCTGGTTCCTTCGTAACTTTTGGCACGTAAAAAACTCACTTCACATTCATGGGTAAACTTGCGAGTTAGGTCTGCTAGGACCATGTAACTGCCGTTGAGAATCCCTAAAAATATAGGCTTCTTATCTGCGAGATCTCTGTTGAGTTGGTAAGCAAGGTTATCTACCGCAGCAGCGATTTCTTGCACACTCAAAAAGGGTTTAAAATAAAGATCGTGGATCTTAATCAAAATAGATATTTTTTTTGCAAAGATACTGATTAGTAAACAGTATGCAGTTGTGGTTTAGGGTGGTTATTTAAAATGGTAAAAGACTGAATCGCTTAACAATAAAATCAAATGACTTGATTAGGGAGAAAGGACTTAATTGTGATAAATAAGCTGGCATTTACTCAATTTTCTTCTTTTTTTTGCTGGAAATGCGCCATTATATGAATTTGGGTTTTGGGTTTTGGGTTTTAAATTCAAACTCCGTTTTCCCATTGGTCCTGCTGACAACTTATCAAAGAGAAAAATTACGCTGCATTTTTTTTAATTCGAATTCAGATGCTACTTCAAATTCATTTTAAACCCTTGTTTTTGGGATATAAAACAAACCCAATTCTCAATTTAGTTTTTAAAATTTGTATCTCAATTCTGCTAAAAACACACGAGGTAGTGTAAAAATTTGATTAGAGATCAATAAATTATTACTGAACGTATTTCTTATTACAACCCCATTATTATAGATATTTCTGACTTTTAGACTATAAGAAAACTTGCTATTCGGTCTGGCGTATCCCAAGTATAGATTTTGCAGGGTATAATTTTGATTCGTATCGCTAAAATCGTTTACACAATGAGTGGATAAATCAGTTTTAAATATAAAATTCTTTAAAAATTTAGTGTCAAAATTGAGAGAAAACACATCTTCTGAAGAGCGAGATTCTTCATCAGATTGTACCTGATATCCCGAGTGTTTATATTTTAAAGTTATTTGTGTCTTTTTACTTAATTTATACAGCCACTTGCTACTTAAACTATATTCATAGGACTTTATAACATCTACTTGCTCATTTATTACTTGATTCATTTTAAGCCATTCAAAATAAACCCCAAATTCTAAACTAGATTTGTTAAATATAAGCCCGAGATCTGAATTAAAATTAAAATTTTCTTCTGGCAAATTGAGAATCACAGGCGTATTTAACTGATTTATGCCGCTTTGAATAACACTGTTATTATTTACAGGATTACCAATATTATAATCTGTGGAAGCGGTAATAAAGTAATCATCTATATTTTTATAGTTGCTATAATAAAGGCTGAAATTATGAGCACGCTCGTCGGTAAGATTAGGATTTCCTTGTATGATAGAGTTAAACCCTGTCACTTTTAAATTTTCTAAGTAACTCAAATCATTTAAGTACTTGTTAGAAAAATTGTAGTCAAAATCTAACTCTATATCAGGATCAATTTTATAGTTCACTCTAAATATAGGTTCAATAAACAAATTAGTATCCTCCACTTGAGCCCGATGGAATGTGTAATAGTGGGGTTTTGCTTCTAAAATAAACTCCATTTTTCCCAATTGGGTTTTTATTCCAAAACCAGCATTTAAATCAGAAAGCCTTAGTGGGTTATCGTTACTAATTTCAGGAAAGGCGCTACTCGAATTATCAGGTAACACCTGACTGATATCATTCCTGATCCTAGAATTTTTATAATTGAAACCGACATTGTAAAATAAGTGGAAAAATTTACTCGCAAGCCAGTAATCCTTGATTAATAAGTTAAACCCTTGAGCACTGATGTCGTTTTTCTGATCAATTTGATAATCGGTTGCCTGCACGATCGGCAAGAATTCTTCTAAGAATATATTATTACTAGACCAGTTATCTATAGAGTTAGATTGCGCGACAGTATGTCGTAATGCCAGCCCCATGGTATGTTTATCGTTGATCTTGAAATATCCTTCTAGATTCTGAGAGAAATTATTACTTTGACCACCTACATGAGTTGAAAATTGATTTGCGTTCTCAAAAGTTGAAAGGGATTCTTTTAAATAATCCGAATTATTAGATAGGTAGTTGATGTTGTATATCCATTTCTGACCAACATTAGGATTATAATCTAGTTTTAAATTAAAAATGGAAGAATTATTATCAATATCGCTCAAATCATCTCTGGTTTCAATAATAGAGTCATCATCGGTAAAATACTCTCTTATAGCTGCTGATTTATTTACGATATCATTATTTGAATAAATGGCATACCCAGATATATCCAACTTATCATTGATATCATACTGAAAATTTAAGGCCGAAAACCTTGTGGTAGATTTGAATCGATCATCGTTACCTGATGCAAAAGACATTAAATTACTAGATACATCATCTCTCTTCAATAAATTGCTGGAGCCACCGACTAATCTTGATAAGTCACTAAAACTAATACTGCTATTGTTAAAATTATTGATATCTCCTATAAAACTGATGTTGGATTTAGGATTGTACTTAAATAGGGCGGGATGCAAACTGTAAAAATTATCTAGCCCGACACCGGCCTCTATATCTCCAAATGAAAAATTCTTTTTATCCTCTTTTAAAACAACATTCAGTGCCAGATCCTCATTATCTGCTAGATTTCTTAATAATTCAGATTCTTTATAGTCAGATATAATTTCAATTTTATCCATAACATCAGCCGGTATGTTCTCAATAGCTAGCTTTGTACTACCATCAAAAAAAAGCTTGCCATCTACTAGAAGTTTATTTACTATTTTACCATGAATTTTAATAACATCATTTTCTACGCTTACACCGGGCAACTTTGCAAGTACATCTTCCATTTTAAATTCATTCCCATTGGTAAAAGCCTTTAAGTTATAGGTGATCGTATCTTGATTTTTTTCTAAAGTTTTGTATTTGTAGTTAATGACGACTTCATCCAGGCTTTCATTTTTAGTACTTAATTCCATGTTGTAATCAGAATGGTTTTTTTCAAACGAAACCTCTCTTTTAATAGAGTTGTGTCCCAGGTGTGAAACACTAAGTAGATAAAAAGCTCCTTTTTCTAACAGAAGCTTATAGGAACCACTAGCATCTGTAATAGCATATTTTATTTTTAATTTTTCTAGCTTAGGTCTAGCAATTAGAGTTGTATTGGGAACCGGTTGCTGCAAACTATCTTTAACAATACCTGTTAACGTTACACTGCTTTCTTGAGCGAGGACTGTAAAACCAATTAATACAAAACAACAAAAAATTAATTTTTTAAACCTCATATTTTAAAAGTAAATAACAAAATTAATGCTTGTCTCTCCAGCGTTTTTCATCCTCTGCAGCTAGTTTTTCAAATTCTATTTCTGTAATGAGTTTTTTCCTTTTTAATTTAGGCATTTTATTTTCCTTACTTTCTTCATCACTCTTATAAAACTGGATTTTCTTAACGCCATAAGTGAAATTTCTTCCTTGTAATTCTATAATTAAACCAGGTAAATTGCCGTATCCTGCAGGGCCAAATTTATAGGGTAGTTGTGGCGTGTACCAAGCTGTAAATTCATTTTTAAACACTTTACCTTTAAGGTTTGTAGTAGTATAAGAAGTGGTGGCTTTAAAGCACAAGTAGTCTCCTATCATTTTGGTTTCCTCGTGCAACTCCCATTTTTGATAGGAACGAGAGACTCTAAATTTTCCAAAAGCCTCTTGCAGCTCTTCAGTAATATAATTTTTAGATTGTTGTTTAATTCTACCAAAATAGCCTGAATTGATAATTACAAAGCTAGCTGCTCTCTTATCGGAAAACAATTTTTTATCTAAATAGAAAATAGAAGTAGAATCATTAAAAACTAAAGAAAAATCAATTTCTGAATCTATTGTCTCAGCTCTGTTAACTAATCCAGGTGAGTACTTCTCTACTACTTTGTATATCCCTTGATTTTTATCTAAATGTATCTTTACACCGTAACTAACTTTAGCTTTAGCAATATCCTCATTATGTTGTGAAAAGCTTAAAAGACTAGATAGAATTACAATAAATAAAATAAAATCTATTTTTTTGAGATTCTTCATTTCTAAATAATAAAACGAGGTAAGCTTATTTTTAAAAGCTCTCCTCGTTGTTTAATAATTAAATTATTTTTATAAGTTCTATAATGTGTATACTACTGATACACCGCCTGACCTAATGAAGGTACAACAAGTGGAAAGTATTGCAGAATTATTTACTGCATGGCAATAAAGCCAAGATAGTTAAGCCATGTCCATGTTCCTCCTCTACAATCTCTAACATGATCTCTTCTTAATGATCTAGCTACTCTATGAGTCATACCTGGTTGTTGCATTAATTCATCATAATAATCGTTCCCTTCACTTCCACATCCAAAAAACAAATCTTCTTCAAGTGTATCATTTTCTGTTGTTTCAAAAATACCCTTTTCAATGGTTACATCAACGGACAAGTTTATCTTTTCAACTGCTACTTCTTTAGAATCGATTAAATCGATTTCTTTTTTCTCTATAGCGTTAGCCATAATTGCAAAACTGAATAATGCAATGCATACTAGTTTCTTCATAATGTTACCTGTTAATTGATTAATATTTACCAAATAAACATATAAACATATAAACATATAAACAAGGAAGTTTTTTTCAATGAAAATTCAATTTATCTATATAAAAGATTTAAAATAAGCAAAAAAAAACTTTTATTTATTGCGCTCCAGCCAGCGTTTTTCATCCTCTGCAGCTAGTTTTTCAAATTCTATTTCTGTAATGAGTTTTTTCCTTTTTAACCTAGGTATTTCATTTTCTTTACTTTGAAGGTCATCTTTATAAAACTGGATATTGGTAACGCCATAAGTTGCTCGTTTCCCCTGTAATTCCATAATTAAACCGGGTAAATTACCATATCCTGCTGGACCAAATTTATAGGGTAGTTGTGGCGTGTACCAAGCTGTAAATTCATTTTTAAACACTTTACCTTTTGGATTTGTAGTCGTGTAAAAAGTGGTGGCTTTAAAGCACAGGTAGTCTCCTATCATCTTGGTTTCCTCCTGCAGTTCCCATTTTTGATAGGAACGAGATACTAAGAACTTTCCAAAATCTTCCTGTAAATTTTCCTCTATGTATTGATTATTTTGCTGCATAATTCTCCCATAATAACCGGATTGAATAATTGCCGAATTAACAGCTCTATTATCTGAATAAAGTTTCTTTTCTAAGTAAAATAGAGAAGTACTATCATTAAAAACTAATGAAAAGTCAAATTCGGAATCGATAGCTTCTATCCTAGAAACTAATCCAGGTGAGAATTCTTCATAAATTTTATAAATTTCATTATTCTTATCGAAATGTATATTTAAACCATAACTAACTTTTACATTTGCATACTTTTCGTTAGATTGGGAAAAGACCGACAAACTTGTTAGCGAAAATAATACTAAATGCAGTGTTTTAATATCCATGTTTTAATTTAATAAAAAGGTCGCTTTGCATAACAAAGCAACCTCATTTAATTTAAAAATAAAAATATTTTTAACGTGTAACCGTTAAGATATTATTAATTTCAACCTATGCTAATGCTTAACCAACCATTAGGGCCGTGTCCTCTACATTCTCTGACATTTGCTCTTCTTTCTGCTCTAGCATCTCTGTGATTCATACCTTGTCTTCTTAATCTAGCATACAACGCATTTCCTTCACTTCCACATCCAAAAAACAAATCTTCTTCAAGTGTATCATTTTCTGTTGTTTCAAAAATACCCTTTTCAATGGTTACATCAACGGACAAGTTAATCTTTTCAACTGCTACTTCTTTAGAATCGATTAGATCAATTTCTTTTTTCTCTATGGCGTTTGCCATAATTGCAAAACTGAATAATGCAATGCATAAAAATTCCTTCCTAGTTAAAATTATTTATTTTTATTCTCTACCAAACATACATCTAAAACAACAATGCTTTTTCCTGGGAATAATCTTAACGGTGCTCAAAACGATTTGAAATAAGAAAAACATGTTTAATTATTGTAGGCCACTTTTTATAATAGGTGCTAACAGCGTAACATATAAAATTTATTTATAGCATCTTTTTAAGTAGAAAGATATAGATTTTTTTTTAGTTCGAGTTCCAACTCTGCTTTCCCACCTGCCCTTACTTCTACAGACTCAGAACGGGCAGGACATCTTCCCGAGGAAAGAACTCAATAAGATTTTTTAAATTCGAGTTCGAGTTGGAACTCATCCATAAATTCATCTTCAAATTCAAGTTCAAGTTCATAAGAACCGCTTATTTTTGAAACATGAAACAGACACAATTCTCTTCAGACTTTACATTAGGTATTTTAGGTGGCGGCCAGCTGGGTAAAATGATGCTTTACACCACTAGAAAATGGGACATTGCTACTTATGTGATGGATAAAGACACCACTGCTCCAGCTTTTCAAGGCTGCGATGTGTATTTTGAAGGTGATATCATGGAATATGAAGCCGTCATGGAATTTGGCGAGCAAGTAGATGTACTGACTATAGAAATTGAAAATGTAAACGTACAAGCTTTACAAGACTTAGAAGATAAAGGAATTGCGGTGTCACCTAGCGCAAAGGTTTTGAACTTGATAAGAAATAAAGCCCGTCAGAAATCTTTTTACCAAAATCAGCATATCGCGACAGCCCCTTTTGAAGTCTATCCAAAACCTGATCTAAATCACGATAGAACCTATCCTTTTATATGGAAAAGCGCTGAAGGTGGTTATGATGGTAAAGGTGTAAAAGTAATTAGACAGGCTAGCGATTTAGAGGATTTGCCTCAAGTAGAATGTATCTATGAAGATAGGATAGATTTTGATCTAGAACTTGCCGTAATCGTTGCCCGCAATTTTAATGGAGAAATGAAAACGTATCCGGTGGTAGAAATGGAATTTCATCCAGAGGCCAACCAAGTGGAATATGTGATCTGTCCAGCACGCATTAATATGGATATTTCTGACCGAGCAAGAGCGGTGGCCTTACAAGTTTCTGAAGCTATAGAACATGTAGGATTACTGGCTGTAGAGCTATTCCTTACTAAATCTGGAGAGCTGCTCGTTAATGAAGTAGCACCACGACCACATAATTCTGGTCATTACAGTATAGAAGGTTCTATAACCGACCAGTTTGAGCAACATATAAGATGTGTTTGTAATCTACCTCTTGGCTCTACAGAAAGCACTGTGGCCAGCGTGATGGTAAATCTAGTAGGAGAAGAAGGACATACGGGTAACGTTATTTATGATGGCATAGAAGATATTCTAGCCTTACCTGGGGTGACACCACATATTTACGGTAAAAAAGAAACAAGACCTTATAGAAAAATGGGGCATGTCACTGTGGTGGCTGATAATGTTATAAAAGCTCGGGAACTTGCTGAAGTAGTGAAGGATAGAATTAGGGTTGTAGCAGCAGATTGATTTTTTTTCTGCACTTGCCTGAGCTGAACCTGTCAAAGTGATTGGGGACTTTTCTGTCATCCTAAGCTTGATACAGATGCTGCCAGCGCCTTTCTAGATTTATAACCTGTGGCTTCTCCATATGGAGAAACAAATCTGTAACTTCCAATTATGATATTCTATTATAGTTATGCGGTTTCAGGCGAAGGAAACCTCTGCTGAGTTAAGTTAAGTACTTCCACAAGCATGGCATTTAGGCAATCGATGAAGAATTTGATTTATCATACCGAACAGGATTCAAGAATACCTAGCACCTTTACCGATTTTTCACGTGTGACTTAACAACCGAATAAACAAATCAAAAATCGCTATGCCATATTCAATATGCGATATTCTTACGGAGTACTCGCACTTACCTGAAGCGTTTTTCCATTATAGAACTTATTACCTGTCAGTGCAAACTCCATAATATAAGCAGCCATTTCTGCAGCGGTAAGTGGTGCTTGGTAACCTGGAAATGCTTCTTCTAGCATTTCAGTCTGTACGGCTCCAAGAGCTAGTGTATTGAATGAAGGTCCGTTTTCTTTATATTCTTCAGCAAGAAGTTCAAACAAAGTAATTACAGCTGCTTTTGCACTGGAATAGGCCGCTAGTCCTGGGAATTTTGCACTTCCTTGAATGCCACCCATAGAGCTGATGGCAACCACATGAGCATCTTTATTCATCACTGGTAATAAAGCTTGGGTCAAGGCTGCTACTCCAAATACATTCACCGCATAACATTGCTGGAAATCTGCTGGGGTAAGCTGTTCAAAAGGCTTGTTTACTAAGATCCCTGCATTGTTGATCACGATATCGATGCGATCCCATTTATCTAAAATAATCTTAACCGCGGCATCAATACTAGACTGCACACTTAAGTCTGTTGAAATCGACAATATAGAATCATTTTCTAAGTCTTGGATAGCATCGACCTTTCGCGAAAGCGCAATAACCTCGTGACCCGCATTAGAACATAAGTGTGCGAGTTCCAACCCTATTCCACGACTGGTTCCTGTAATAACAATTCTTTTACTCATTGGTAACTGGTGTTAATTTCAATTTATCTCCGTTCACTACTTTAAAAATCCCCGGCATTACAGCATCAACAACTCGTGCCATGTGGGTGGTATTTACTTGTGAAATATCATCTCCTACTTTATGGTAGTGATCAAAATTAGTAAAATCAAAGGTGCTGAAAGTTTGTGACGGCACATTGAATTCTTCAAAAAACGGGTAGTTATCTGATCGCATAAAAAGATTGAACTTTGCTGCCTGATCAAGTTTACCAGTAACGACGAGATCTTTGTTTTCTTTGTTAAAAACGGCGGCCATATCAGAACCGTCATGACCAGTTAAGTAAGCGATGTAAGGCTGATCAACCATGGGTGTTCCAGTCATTTCAAAATTGATCATCGCTACAACGTTCATGCCTTCTTTCTTCATGCGTTGCGCCAGATTTTTAGAGCCTAGCAGTCCTTTCTCTTCAGCAGAGAAAAGCGCAAAAACAACTGTTCTTTTATTAAAATCTAGCTTTCTAAAGTTCTCTGCAATAGCGAGTACGGTTGCTGTACCAGTCGCATTATCATTAGCACCGTTTGCAATACTGTCTCCAGCAACGGCTTGGAGCATACCTATGTGATCATAATGTGCGCCGATGACCACTACTTCTTTCATCAGTTTTTTATCTGACCCTGGGAATAGGCCCACAACATTAAAAGCTTCTTTCTCTTGTACCTCAAAATGATCCATATAAGATTCTCCGTATGGGAGAACACCTATTTCAGCAAAACGCTCTGATAGATAGATGGCTGCTTTTTCTATTCCTTCTGAGCCAGTATCGCGGCCTTTTAATTCGTCACTAGCAAGATATTGTACATCTAGTGCCAGTTGCACAGGACTCGCTTTAGGCATTTTAATTACCATGCTTTTCTCCACATTATTCAAAGCCTGACTCATCTTATCAATATTCTTAGAAGACCCACACGCAATGAGAATTGCTGCCATAAATAGAAGTAAAAGTAATTTTTTCATGATGGTTTTTTATAGGAGTAAAGATAGGGGTTTTGGTTGTGCGCTTTGAGTCTTTAAGTTATGAGTTGTATGTCTTTTGAATCATTGAGCAGATGGTACTGAACTAGGAGTATTTTGTAATTTGAGATTTCTCTCGAAAACAAAAAAGCCGAATCAAGGATTCGGCTTTTTGCACGTATTTCAAATGATGTTATACATACATCACAATGGGATTCTCAATGTAAGATTTAAAAGTTTGCAAAAATGCAGCTCCTGTCGCCCCATCTACAGTTCTATGATCGCAAGCTAATGTAATTCTCATAACGTTACCTACTACTATCTGACCGTCTTTTACCACTGGCTTTTGAACAATGGCTCCTACAGACATGATCGCACTGTTAGGCTGATTGATAATAGAAGTAAATTCTGTAATACCAAACATTCCTAAGTTGGAAATAGTAAACGTACTTCCTTGCATTTCGTCAGGTTGTAATTTTTTATTGCGCGCTTTACCTGCAAGCTCTCTTACTTTACCACCTATTTGTTGCATACTCATCTGGTCTGCATAAGGCAATACTGGAACTAAAAGACCATCTTCGACCGCTACAGCAACTCCTATATGAATATGCTTAGCAATAATTGTGCTCTTTTCTGTCCAGTGTGTATTTACTCTCGGATGCAATCTCAACGCCATTGCTGCCGCTTTTATTACCATATCGTTAAAGCTGATCTTCGTTTCTGGTAACTGGTTGATTGCTTTTCTACTGGCAATAGCATTGTCCATATCTAAGTCGAGACCTAAATAATAATGAGGTGCAGTAAACTTAGATTCACCGAGTCGTTTTGCAATTGTCTTGCGCATCTGCGAGTTTGCAACTTCTTCAAAAGTTTCTGTTCCTACAGACACGAATGAGCTTGCAGCTGCAACAGGAACTGCCGCAGTGTTAGGTGTAAAGTTTTCTATATCACTTTTTACAATACGTCCATTTTCTCCAGATCCAACGACTTGCGCTAAATCAATACCTTTTTCTTCAGCCATTTTCTTAGCTAATGGAGAAACAAAAATTCTTCCAGAATTTGAGCTTGTACTAGGAGCAGCAACAGGTTGCTTTTCCTCCTTCTTAACTTCGACAACAGGCGCCACTTTTTTAGGCTCTTCTTTTGGAGTCTCTTTTTTCAACACTTCCGTAGGAGCTGGTATTTTCTCCATGCTGATTCCCGAGACGTCAGTCCCCGCAGGACCTATAATGGCTAATAGCGCGTCAACTTTTGCTGTTTCACCCTCTTGAATTCCAATCTTTAGTAAGGTACCCGCATTAAAAGACTCAAATTCCATGGTAGCTTTATCGGTCTCTATTTCTGCGAGAATATCTCCTTCTTCTACCACATCACCTTCTTGTTTTAACCAAGCAGCAACTGTTCCTTCTTCCATGGTATCGCTAAGACGTGGCATATTAACGATGATAACTCCTGATGGCAGCCCTGTGCTAGCATCTACGTCATCAGCATTAGAAACCTCTTCCTCTTTTACATGATTTGAACTTTTTTCTTCCTTCACATCTGAAGAAGCAGCTCCATCTAATAAACCTGAAATATCTTCTCCTTCTTCACCTATAATACATAATAGTTGATCCACGGGAGCGGTTTCTCCTTCCTGGATACCTATATAAAGCAACGTACCGTCTTGAAAAGATTCAAATTCCATCGTTGCTTTATCGGTTTCAATTTCGGCTAAAATATCACCTTCCTCAACCTTATCTCCTATCTGCTTCAACCACGCTGCAACAACACCTTCTTCCATGGTATCGCTCAATCGTGGCATGTTAATTACCTCTGCCATGAGTTATTGTTTTGCTGGTAAAAATGGATAATCATCCTGTTCATATACGACATCGTACATCACACTTTGTTCTGGGTACGGGGAATCTTCTGCAAATTTTTCGCATTCTGCAACCCGTTCTTTCACAGCTTTAGCAACTGTTTTGAAATGATCTTCTGATACGCCATGATCATTGATCAAGCGATCTTTAATTTGCGTAATAGGATCTATTTTTTGATACTCAGCTACTTCGTCTTTCGTCCTATACTTTTGAGCGTCACTCATTGAATGACCTCTATATCGGTATGTTTTTAATTCTAAAAAAGTAGGTCCTCCACCAGAACGGGCTCTTTCAATCGCTTCGTGCATGGCTTCAGCAACTTTCTCTGGATCCATAGCATCTACCGGGCCACAAGGCATTTCATACCCCAAACCTAACTTCCATATGTCGGTATGATTTGCTGCACGGGCAACACTTGTCCCCATAGCATATCCATTATTCTCCACGCAAAAAACTACTGGAAGATTCCAAAGCATAGCAAGGTTAAATGCCTCATGTAAGGACCCTTGACGTGCTGCACCGTCTCCAAAAAAGGTAAGAGTTACCGCATCTACACCATGGTATTTGTCACCAAAAGCTATTCCTGCTCCAAGAGGAATCTGTCCACCTACGATACCGTGACCACCATAAAAGCGATGCTCTTTAGAAAAAATATGCATAGAACCACCAAGACCTTTAGAAGTACCAGTTGCTTTACCATAAAGCTCAGCCATTACTCGTCTAGGATCAACACCCATACCTATAGGCTGGACATGATTGCGATAAGCGGTAATCATTTTATCTTTGGTCAAATCCATGGCATGTAATGAACCTGCAAGAACTGCTTCTTGACCGTTGTACAGGTGCAAAAATCCACGTACTTTTTGTTGAATGTAGACTTGGGCTAATTTATCCTCAAACTTTCTCCAGAAAAGCATTTCCTCGTACCAGTTGAGTAAGACGTCTTTAGTGACTTTTTTCATGTAATTGCTTGTTAAGTAGTACGCTTTTGCGAAAGTGTGATATAAAAATCAAATGTAAAGATCGAGTCACATCTTCCGAACTAGTCGAAGAGCAAAAATAGATGAAAAAAGGCTAAAGAAAAACCTATTTAAAGGTTAAAAATGAACGCAATCGTTAAGAGTTGATTGAAAAAATTTCTGTTCCCTAAAAATTTATTTATTTCAACTTAAATTTCATCCTTTTATCTTATCGATAGCAACCGTTTATAGAATTAAAAAAACTCTTATTTATTGTATAAATTCTATAATTCACTCAAAGATAAAAGTTGAAACAGCTTTATAAATAATTCTTATCAAAAACAAGTGGCAATAAATCGCTTAGTGAATGAGACTTCAACACTTTACCAGCAGCTCCCATAAAATAAAGCTCAATATTATTATCCTGATTGTTTTCATACTCAGCAATGGACTGCCTACAAGCTCCACATGGAGGAACTGGTTTATTAAAGGAGTCGTCCTTAGGACTTGCTGTAATGGCAAGTTTTAGTACAGCAATACCAGGATACCGAGCTCCAGCAGCAAAAATAGCTACCCGCTCTGCACAAAGGCCCGAAGGGTAGGCTGCGTTCTCTTGATTATTACCCGTAATGATCTCACCGTTTGCTAGCAATAAAGCACAACCTACTGTGAAATTAGAATAAGGTGCGTAAGCACGGTGACGAGCTTTTATAGCAAGTTCCATTAAAGAGAGGTCATTTGCTGCCAGCTCTTCTTTATTGTCGTAGACGTCTAAGGTCGCGTGTAGTTCTAGCTTTTTAATGACCTAGTATTCTATAAATTCATCACCAAAATTAAAAGTAAGACTAAATCTCAAAGTTCCTTCTAACGGACTATTTACACGACTCGTAGAGAATAAATAAGACAGGTCTATATTGATTTGCGAGAACTCAAATCCGGCACCTAAAGCTAAAAATTTTCTAGCTCCTTTATCATCAGCCTCATTAAAGTATCCCATGCGCAAAGCAAAAGCCTCATTATAAGTATACTCAGCGCTTAAAGCCCAAGTAAACTCTCTAATCTCTTCACTAAATCCACCTGGCGCATCACCAAAGGACTGAAACATTCCAGAAATAAAGGTAACATCATCATCCTGACCTTCTAGAATCTCTCTTGAAATACCGTTTCCATTTGCATCGCCAACTTCTCTAATAGGCGGAGTCGGTACAAGAAGCTTGTTCACTTCGGCAGTTACTGCTATTTTACTAAAACCATCATTGAGGATAAAATCAAATCCACCACCTAAGGCTAAGTTAGTAGGAATAAAATTTTCTTGTCCACCTGCATCATACCGCACTTTAGGACCGATGTTACTGATGTTAAATCCACCTCTCCAGCGTCCATTAAAATTATCATACGCCTCCTCTTCTGACTGATAATAACCAGAAACATCCACAGCAAAACTATTTGCTGCGCTGGCATCACTATCTATATCTTGAATACGTAAATCTGATCTTAGAAAACGACCCGTAACTGCCATGGCAAATTGCTCACTTAATTTCAAGGAATACGTTCCGTCCAGTACGAATTCATTAGGATTTTCTTCTCTTCCCGGGTCTGCCGCATCCTGACGCAGAATAATAGATCCTAAAGAAAAATACCTCAAACTACCAGAAAAGGCGCTTTTCTCATCAATGCGATTAGAGTAGACCAACTGAGAAATAGCAATATCATCTACTAGATTTCCTAAGTAAGGCGTGTACGCAACACCAATTTTATGCTGGCTTGTACTGAAGGCATATTTAGCAGGGTTCCACTGTTGTGACCATGCATCCGGGCTAGTTGCCACACCCATATCTCCCATACCGGCAGCTCTGGCGTCTCCAGCAATTCTTAAGAAAGGTAATGCTGTTGTGACCACTCTGGTCTCGCCATCCTGGGCGTTACCAAGGCTAGGCATTAAAAATGTTACTGCTATAAAAAATAAAAATATCTTCTTCATTAAAAAAATTTATGGGACCGCAAATATATGTTAATCCATACTGTTATAAAATAACGAGCTTTTCAATCTTACTCGATGATTTGTTAGTTAACGTAGATTTTACCGTAATCTTATAAACGTAAACACCTTTTCCTAATCGTTGCCCAAAATCATCTCTTCCGTCCCAAGTAATTTCTCTCGATGTAAAACCTGTCGTAGTGAGATTTTGATTCTTACTCCAGACTACCTTTCCACTAATAGTCATCACTTGAACTTGGACATCAAGAGGCTCAAATGGTCTGTTGTGATTGAACCAAAACTCAGTATAACTCGTAAATGGATTAGGATAATTAAGGACTCTGGTAAGCTCCACACCATCAGATTCAGAAACCACAAACTGGATCTCGTTCATAGCACTATTATTGTAGGTATCCCATGCGGTAATTTTCAAAGTATGCAAACCTGGCTCGATATCCCTTAGTGGAAAATACACTTTTCCTTTTGTGAAATCGTCTTCATCAGCTTCATAATAATCATTTAACACAAAAGGATTGGTTTCATCGCCGTCTAAGATCCCTGTTATATCGTGACCTATACCACTAGAAGTATTGATTCCATTATCGTCAATTAAAAAAGCCAATAAAAATGGATCGCTATCCGTAATTCCACCAGATACAAAGTTGGTGTCATTCATAAACAGCTCTACCTCTGGACCTATATCGTCTAAAGGTGCGTTGCGATTAATACCTCCAATTTGAATATCTTGGGAATATCCGTTTTGATCTTCCGACAGGTTACTTCTTTTGGCATAAAAAGAAACTCGACCCGCACCAACTGGTATTTGTGTATCTCGAGGCATGATAAAATCAAATTCAAACGCACCATTTGAAATCGTTGCCTGACCTCTAAATAACGCTTCACCCAATTGAGTAAAAGATAAGACTACTAAAGGATCTCCTGCTACAGACGTATCCCTAATATTGTCATTTGCCAGTGTTTCTCGAATGATGTTTTTATCATAAACAGTTACAAACAAACTCCCGTTGTAATCATTGATGCGAGCTCCTGATAAGGTTTGTACCTCACCAGCTAATGTTACACGGTCCAAAGCTTTGAGAATATCCGTATTTGTAGCTGTTGGATTTCCATTTACCGTTTTTAGCACAACTCTAGCCTTTGGAGAAGCTAGCTTTAGTGCTGGATCACCCACAAACGCAATAACTCTTCTCGTAGGTTGAGTTTGCAACCTAGGATCAGATTTAGCAAGTCGCAGTGCCTCTGCCATAGAAACGGGCTCCACATTATTATATCCAAATAAATACTGATCCAAAGTGTTATTTAAACTAGCTCCTACATTTACAAAAATCAATCGATTCGTAGCGACGGTGGCAATCGCTCCACCTTGCGGATTCAAATAGGTCAATTCTCCACCACTCACTCTTAATGGGTTATCATAACGGGTGAATTCACAGGTTACCGTAATAAACAAAGGCAATGTATTGGGATTGCGTAAATTTTCAACGAGTGATTGTGTAATCACAAATTCTCTTGCCAGTCCATCTTCATTTCCATGACCAAAATAATTAATCACTAAAGAACCTTGTTCAAAAGCATCTCTTATATCATTTACTGCATCAGGGTATTTAGGACCGCCAGCGGTACTGAATTGCTGGTAACTATCTAATAGGATTTTATTGATATTATATTCCGGTCGATTTAAAAAAATCTCGTCGCCTAGGTCGTTTACACTTTCTTGTAAAATTTTATCTGAAAATTCATCTACATCATCTCCTATAAGCGTGATGTTATTCCTCCATTTATTAAAAGCAGGCTCTGCGGTGTAACTAATCACTTTGTCTACCATTTCACGAGCTTCTTGAATATCACTCACGATCATACGTCCTACAGCCAGATCCATAAGGTTATTTGCAGAAACATCTCCTTCCCCATTATCCATAAAAGCAAAAAAGTCATCAGTACAAAAGGACTCTGTTAAACTGGTGCTATTCAATGAAAAAAATGAAGGCACGATATTGTCTCTAATTCTAATCCTATCTTTATAATCATAACTGGTATCGCCAAAGAGGTTCAAATATTGAATCCTATTTGCTGGTGAGGAAGCGTTGTCATAGATATAGCGCACAAAATTTCTTATCGCGGTTATATCTTGTCTTCCCTCAGAAAACTCGTTGTAGATCTCCTGAAGTGTAACCACCTTGGTATTTAGGTTACCTTCTGTAATGTGATAATTTGCTAATCGCTGCGCTTCAGACAAAAGGAATTGCGGTGTAACAATTAAATAATCTATATCTCTAAAATTTCCAGAGCGATCATTAAATATGGTGCCTTTTAAATTTTGATTAGCCACTCGACTGTTACTAACAGCAACCACATTATAATAATCTGAATTATCAACAGCTAGATACTCCTTTGCTTCTCCACCATTAGCTACAAAAGAAAAGTTGGGGTTTTGTGAGCTATTAGAAATTTTACGAACGTTATAAGGATCTGTAATGTCCCAGATTTCGTTAACGTTAGCCACATTTGTAAACTGATATTGTACAATTCCAGCCTGCGAGGAAGCGTTTGGGACACTAAACATAAACTGCTCTCCAACACCTGTCAGACTTTGTGGAACTTCAAGACCTATATAATCAAGATAGCCAGAGGCGCCTGGATTACCTGCATTGTCATACGAAACAGTAACTGTTATAGAACTTGAATTTAACGTAACATTTGTATTTAATAGAATCTGCCTTCTTGCCGCAATGGTATTTATGCGAACTCCGTTAGGAGCAACTAAGCCTTGTAATATTGAAGAACCGACGGTTTGTCCATTAATTAAAAACGACATAGAAGTGTCATTATCTGCCACAGCTCCAGTTGCAATTTTAATCCTAGCTGGCAAAATACTCAAAACGTTTTCAAATTCAAATTCAAAAGACTGTTCTGGTTCAAAGTCAAAACGCTCTCCATACCAAACTCTACCTATTGAAGCAATATTGCGCTGATCTATCTCATGATGCTTCTTTGCATAAAAATAATCATAAGTAATTGCTGGAACACCAGTAGGCTGTATAAGAGGCAAAATACGTTTTCCTATAGAACCATCTACAGTTATGTAATAGTAAGAATCGTCTGTATAAGGATTGATAAAACTATCGTTTTCTTGCACATAATCAGAATCTGTGGCAATACCGTAAAATAAAATTTGGTCATTATTATCAAAACGTCCATCAGCATCTCCCGTTACAGCTATAGTAATTTCTGGAACATCGTAAAATTGCTCATCACTATTTATGATGGGCAACGATTTCCCGCCGTGACCATATATTTTAATTTGTGTAGGATCTATGTTGTTTACATCTACACCTATGCTAGAAAGAAATGATCTAGTGATGCGATTTACACCAGTCTTTCCCACCTTAAATCTATACCAGTTACCAGAAGCTAAAATGGAATTTCCGAATACCGCATTTTTAGATGGAGCGTTAAAAGGGGCAAAATCGTAACTGTAATCAAACGACACTACTTTTTTGTACTGATTTCCGTCTTTATATATAGGAGATATCTTAAGTTGTGCAAAGGCACGCTTTCGCGAAAGCGCATTTCTTAAAGAATATTGTAGCTCATTAGGGATTTTTGAACGATCCAACTGATCTAACTCTGAACTTCTGATGCTTTGTGTCGTAATATTTGAAATATTAATAGAAAATTCATCCACTTTTTGATTTACCTCAAAACTTTTAAACCACAGTAAATCCTCCCCGTTAAAAACATGATTTTGCTCAAAATAAGGAACTCTAAATTGCCGGTTTCCTACTTCAAAAGACTTGGATTCTTGCCATACAATTAACTCACTGTTCCTTTGTGCGTCAACGGTACCGATTGCTAAAAAAATTATAAAATATAAAAAATGTCTCATTGATAGTTTAACGGTGGTTAGCATTAATTAGTATAAATATAATCTTCACAATATTTCATAAAGAAAAGATAATAAACGCCTTTCATCGACGTTTAATATGCTCACCCGTCAAATGTAATGCGAATAATGCTAATTAATGCTTTCGTATTAAACCGAAATAATTATATTGCGAATCGTTTACAAACAAATTTTTAAAATGAAGAAGTACTTAGCAGTAAAAGCAGTCTTTTCACTCTTCGCCGGTATGGCGATTGTCAGTTGTGGTAGTGGTAACGATTATACATCAACTTCTCGTGGAACCGGTTGGGATGTAACCGGTAAAAATGGATTTGAACTAAACACTACCTATAAAGAACAAGACACAGGGCCTGGTCTTGTATTTGTAGAAGGTGGTACTTTTACCATGGGACGGGTCAGTGATGATCCTATGCACGATTGGAACAACACTCCTAACCAGCAACACGTTCAGTCTTTTTATATAGACGAGACCGAGGTTACGAATGGAATGTACTTGGAAATGTTAGAATTTATCAAAGCAGTTTTTCCTCCAGAAGATGAAGAATACCGCAACATATACAACGGAGCGGTTCCTGATACTCTTGTTTGGAGAAATCGTCTTGGCTACAATGAAGAGATGTCTAATAATTACTTACGCCATCCAGCTTATCAATATTATCCTGTAGTAGGTGTCACATGGATACAGTCTGTAGAATATGCAAACTGGAGAACAGAACGCGTTAATGAGCTTATTCTTAACGAGCAGGGCTACACTTCTAAAGACGCAATTGCAAATCAAGAAGCGGGATCCACTTTTAATACTGAGACCTATTTGAACGCACCAACATTAACATACGGTGGTGACGAAGAAAAAACAAAAGGCGGGAAAAAATCTGAATCTTTAGAAAAGAGAAAAACTTCAAAAGCTGCAAAGCAAGGAAGTGGTGACGGTGAAGTATCCGGATTGTATGTAACCAGAAAAGATGGTATCCTATTGCCCAGCTATAGGCTACCTACAGAAGCAGAATGGGAATATGCTGCTTTAGGATTGGGAAGTTTGAGAGAATACAATGCCTATAGAGGTAGAAAAAAATACCCTTGGGATGGACAGTACACTAGAAGTGGAAAACGTAAAAGCCGAGGGGATCATATGGCCAACTTCAAACAAGGTGACGGAGATTATGGCGGTATTGCCGGATGGAGTGATGATGGTGCTGACATAACTGCCCCTGTAAAATTTTATGAGCCTAATGATTTCGGAGTTTATGAAATGGCTGGTAATGTATCTGAATGGGTCGCTGATGTCTACCGACCAATGATCGATGATGAATTTAATGATTTTAACTACTACCGTGGTAATGTCTACACAAGAAATAAAATAGGTCCAGACGGAATGATTGCTATTGTTAGTGCTGATTCTATTCCCTATGATACGTTAAGCAATGGAAAACTTATTGCGCGCGCACTGCCAGGAGAAATTCAGCAAGAATCTGTTGACGAGAATGAGACTTATCTAAGAACTAACTTTGACAGAAGTGATAACCGTGATTTTCGTGATGGTGATGCACAGTCTACAAAGTACTTTGATAAGAAAGACGAACTCAACGACAAGAACAATAGAATGTACAATTCCCCTAATCACAGTGTAAGCGTAGATTCATTAGGTAATTTAGACCGCCAGTATGATAAAAACTCTAACAGAACATCTCTTATTAATAATGAAGTAAGAGTTATCAAAGGCGGATCATGGAGAGATAGAGCATACTGGTTAGACCCGGCTGCAAGAAGGTCTTACCCGCAAGATATGGCAAAGGATGATCTAGGTTTCCGATGTGCTATGTCTAGAGTTGGTTCGAAAGCAAAGAAAACTAAAAGACCTCGCAACTAAAACGAGTCTTTTCATATTTTAAAAAAAGCCCTTATTTTTAAGGGCTTTTTTAATACCTTAAATTGAAATAAATGATTGACCAGCTCCATCACCTATTCCTGCAATCAAACGGTGCAAATACAGACACGAGAAACATAGAGAAAGGACAGTTATTCTTTGCCTTATCAGGAGAAAACTTTGACGGAAATCTTTATGTAGAAAATGCTTTGAATCAAGGAGCTTTTCATGCTGTCGCCAGCGATCCAAAATGGAGCGCTGACAAAAGGGTTACCGTAGTTGAGTGTGTTTTAACATGCCTTCAACAACTGGCAAATTATCACAGGCACCACATTAATATTCCTATTATAGGATTGACAGGCAGCAATGGTAAAACCACAACAAAAGAATTAATATTATCTGTTTTATCTACTGAGTTTAAAGTAAAAGGAACTAGAGGAAACCTCAATAACCACATAGGCGTGCCATTAACACTCCTATCTTTTGATTCCAGCCTTCACATAGGTGTAGTAGAAATGGGTGCAAATCATCCTAACGAAATTGCAACTTTATGTAAAATTGCGCAACCTAATTTTGGATTGATCACTAATTATGGCAAGGCACATTTAGAGGGGTTTAGAGGTATTGAGGGCGTTAAAACAAGTAAAAGTGAACTCTATCGTTTTTTAAGAGAATCAAACAACACGGCGATAATAGGAAGGTGGGATCCAGAGCAAATCGTTAGATCAGCAGGAATAAATCAAATTTTCACTCCAGAAAGCACCAGCTTATATTCTGAAATACCATTTATTAATTTTATAGTAGAAGGTCTATTAGTAAAAACGCAACTCACCGGCGTTTACAATTATCACAATGCACTCTTTGCTTATGCAATAGGTAAATTGATGGATATGAATCCAGAAAATATTGTTCTGGGAATAAAAAACTACACACCTACCAATAACCGTTCACAAATTATTGAAAGGGGAAAAACAAAAATCATTCTTGATGCCTATAATGCAAATCCTAGTAGTATGAAGGTAGCTTTGGAAAATCTGGCTGTTCAAGACTCCATTCATAAAATCGCAATTTTAGGAGATATGTTTGAATTAGGTGAATATGCTACAGAAGAACATCAAAATATTACCACACTTGCAGAGAATTTAAAGATTAATGACATTCTGCTCGTAGGAGAAAACTTTAGTAGATCAGCAACAATAAATGCTATTCAATATAAAGAAAAAAACATATTTATCGACTCTTACAACATAGATACTGATAAAGAGCAAGTTATCCTCATCAAAGGTTCCAGAGGAATGGGATTAGAACATATATTAAAAAACAACAAATTGTTAAGCTAAAATATTTTTTAAAAAAAACACGAAAAAGCTTTTATGGAATCCAGAATAAGTTAAATTTGCAACCGCTTACGAGCAAAAGGTACCTTAGCTCAGTTGGTAGAGCAAAGGACTGAAAATCCTTGTGTCCCTGGTTCGATTCCTGGAGGTACCACAAAAGCCCGATCTAACGATCGGGCTTTTTGTTTTTAAATTATTTTTTACTTCATCCCATAACTTTCAATACTCATGATTATAGTCATAGATATAGGCAACACTTCCATAAAAATTGCTGTTATGGATCATTTGAATGTCTATAAAGCAAAGCGCACAGATGTTGGTAGTTTTACAACCGATTTACAAAGACTTCAAGAAGTCTATCCCGAAATCAATGAAGTGGCTTTATGCAACGTTGGTAAATTCCCTAAAGAGCTGTTACAATACCTTAAAATTAAATTTGAAACTGTTTTTGAAATTAGCAAAAACATCCAACTACCATTTAACAATCATTACCAAAACTTAACGTTAGGTAACGACCGCATCGCACTAGTTGCAGGTGCTCTTTCTTTATCTAATAAAAGTAAGCCTATACTAGTAATAGATGCTGGCACTTGCGTGACTTATGACTTTATAAACGAAGATAAAAACTACTACGGAGGTGCTATTTCCCCTGGATTAAAATTGCGATATGAATCGCTCCATAATTTTACGGCAAATCTACCGTTGTTAAAAGCAGAGCGCGTAAAAGAAATAATTGGAAACTCTACCGAAGCCTCGATTCACAGTGGAGTTATGAACGGTTTAAGTCTTGAAATAAAAGGAGTTATTAAGAGATATAGAAAGTCTCATAAACATTTAGAAGTATTTATAACAGGCGGAGACAGTGAGCTGTTGGTAAAACAACTAAAAAACCGTTTCTTTGCGACGCCTTTTTTGATGCTTCACGGCATCTATAATTTATTCTTATTTAATAAAAACCTATGATCAGAAGTTTAGTAATCGCGATAGTGATTTTAACGAGTATAAATTGCTTTGCTCAATCGCGCACTTCATCACCTTATTCCTTTTTTGGATTAGGGCAGCAGACTTTTAACGGTACGATTGAAAATCGCAGTATGGGAGGTATGCGCACATATGTAGATAGTGTGCACATCAACCTGAGAAACCCAGCTTCTTATGGGAACCTAAGAGTAACGACATATGCGCTAGGGGCGGTACATTCTAAAACATGGGCTTCTACAGAAGCAGAAAGTGATTCTTATGATGCTACCACCATAGAGTACGTTAGTATTGGAATTCCCTTAGGCAAAAAAGCTGCATTTGGCTTTGGTCTTGTTCCGTTCAACTCTGTAGGCTATCAAATAGGTAATGTGACAGAAAATTTATATTCTAGATATACAGGAGAAGGAAGTATTACTAGAGCTTATTTAGGCTTTGGATACAAAATTACACCAGAATTAAGTATAGGCGGAGAGTTCAGATACAATTTTGGACAAGAAACTAATTCTTCTAGTGTTGCAGTCAGTAACGTGCAATTTGGAACTAATGAGACTAATGAGACAGATTTTAGTGGTGCATCATTCAATCTAGGACTGCATTACCAAAAAATGATTGACAGTCAAATAGAAATACAAGCAAGTGCCGTTTACAGTCCTGAAAGTAATCTTAATGCAAAAAACGAGCGTATTGTATCAGCTTTTGTACTTTCCGGTGATTTAAATGAAAATATATTTAATAGCAGAGCTACTGAGCTTGGTGAACAAAGTTTAAGGTTGCCCTCAGAATTAACCTTCGGATTAACTATTGGAAAGCCTCTTAAATGGAATGTAGGCGCAGAATTTTCTGCAAGGGGAAGTAGTGCACTTACCTCAAGATCTTTTGCTCCAGAGACCACGACTTTCAAAGATGCGGTATCGTTTAGAGCTGGCGGGTTCTATATCCCAGACTATAACAGCATAACCAGTTATTGGGATCGTGTAGTATTTAGAGGTGGAATACGGTATGAAGAATTAGGACTAGAAGTAAGTGGCGATGGAATAAATTCTTCCGACATCAACGAGTTTGGCATATCTTTTGGATTAGGCTTACCGATTGGACGTAGAAGCGGTTTTTCAAATGCAAATCTAGGATTTGAATATGGACAAAGGGGCACCCAAGACGCTGGACTCATTAGAGAAACATTTTTTAATTTCTCTCTTGGATTATCATTAAACGACACTTGGTTCATCAAAAGAAAATATAATTAAGAACAACTCAAACCATTATTATGAATCTTAAGAATACTTTATTAATCGCTTTAACCTTTCTTAGTTTCGCTTTCGCGAAAGCACAAGACTCAACAGACTGTAAAATCATGCTGAGCCTGTTTGCAGAAGATGCAAAAGCAAAAGATTACGAGTCAGCTTATAAACAATTAGGACCATTAATTGCAAAATGCCCCAATGAAAGTGCTGCTATATACCAATATGGGGAGAAAATTTATGAATATAGATTAAAGAAAAAAATAGGCGATTTAGATGAAAACGTAAATGGGCTCATAAAAATGCTCAAAGCCGAAGTAGGGCAGTTTCCTGATTTTGTAAACGTAACAAAAAAAGAAAATGAAATGGTTTCTGTAATGTACAAATACAACAAAAGCGAACAACAAGAGCAATTTGATATCTTGCATAAAAACTTTAAAAAAGACCCAGAAAACTTTACAGACCCTAGAATAATGATCACCTACTTTAAACTTGCTGAAAAGCAGTTTGTGGATGAAAAACTTGATTTACAAACATTATTTGACATCTATGATAAGCTTACAAGTCACATAGAATCTCTTCAAGATGAAAGATCCAAAGTAGTAGCTGATTTATTATCTAAACAAGAAACCACGAAGCTTACTGAAAAAGAAGAAAAAACTATAGGATACCAAGAAGCAAATCTCAAAAACTATGGCATTGTAATGGGAAGTGTAAATGGTACTTTAGGAGAACTTGCTGATTGTGAAAAATTAATTCCATTATATGATGCTGAGTTTGATGCAAATCAAACGAGTAAGGAATGGTTGAGTAACGTGCTTGTAAGATTGCAAAAGAAAGACTGCACGGAGGCACCCCTTTACATCAAATCTGTAAAAGCATTACATGCTATTAATCCAAGTGCTAGAACCGCTTATGGTTTAGGGAACATCGCTACAACCACCAAAGAAAAATTTCAATACTGGGATGAAGCAATTGAGTTGGATATCGATGTTGATGCAAGAGCAACTATATACTACAAAAAAGGTAATATTTATAAAAGTCAAAGTCAGTTTGCTAGTGCTAGAAGAGCCTATCTTAAGTCCACTGCACTTAGACCATCTTTCGGACAGCCTTACCTTAAAATTGCAGATATGACTGCAAACAGTACAGGAAGTTGTGGAGCAAATCCATTTGAAAAAAGGGCTGTTTACTGGGTAGCTGCTCGTTATGCCGAAAAAGCCGGAAGAGTTGATCCTTCATTAAGAAGTACTGCAAAAAAATATGTGGCCAGCTACAATGGGGCCGCACCAGATAAGAGAACTGTATTTACTAATTCTCATGGTTATAAATCTGGAGACATCATCACTTTTAACTGCTGGGTAGGTGAATCTGTAAGAATACCTAACTTTTAATGAACGCTCATTTTCATTTATTAAAAATCACGATCGCGGCACTTGCCGCGATCTGTTTTTTTGCGTCATGTGATGATCATCTTAAGGAGATTCAAAAGATGGGGATCGCTTCTAACGCACCCGTAGGTGAAGTAGAAAACATGATGTTAAAACACACGGACAGCGGCAGGCTTAAACTGACACTTCAAGGCAAAACAATGCTGGACTTTTCTAATGATGAGTTTCCATACACTCAATTTCCCGATGGGATTAAAGTAGAAGTATTTGATTATACAAATAAAATAACCCAAATCACTACCATTACCGCAGACTCTGGCACCCTTTATGACCAGACCCATATAGTAGATTTAAGAGAAAATGTAAAGATCGTTACCAGCGATGGCAATACCTTTGTAGGAGAACAACTTTATTGGGATCAAACTTCGAAATGGATTTTTACAAATCATGAATTTGAAACCTTTATCGTTAACAATAAAGAAAAGAAAAGCGTCGGTCGCACTACTGGAACTATTCTCGACGCTAAAGAGGATTTAAGCCAATTAGTGGCTAGAGATCCAAACGACACTTTTAAAACACCTCCAAACAATGAGTAAATTTTTTAAATATTTTGAATACGCTTACTTGATATTTGCAACTGTATTTGTTATCACTGGATGCATCGAGTGGGGTAATAATCCTAATCAAGCTTATCTGCTTTTTGGAATGGCAGCCATAGCCGTATTTATGTTTTTCTTTAAACGACGTTTTCGTCGTAGATTTGAAGAACGCAACAAATAACAATGCTCCTACAGATTCTTATCATCGTTTTAATGTTAATCTTGAGCGCTTTTTTCTCAGGAATGGAAATAGCGTACGTTTCTTCTAACAAGATTCATATCGAACTGGAAAAGCGACAAAATAACTTTATAGGACGTGTATTGCGCAACCTAACGGTAAAGCCTTCTAAGTTTATAATCACAATGCTAGTAGGCAATAGCATCTCCCTAGTAGTATATGGTTTTGCCATGGAGTCCTTAATGAGTGATTACCTAGTAGAGGCGTATCCTCGATACACAGAAGCGTTAAATAACCTGCTTACTCAGACCTTATTAACAACTTTCATTATTCTTTTAACAGCTGAGTTTTTGCCTAAGGTGTTTTTTCAAATTTATTCTAATGAACTGCTAAAGTTTTTCACCCCTCCAGCTTACCTCTTTTATTTGTTTTTTTGGCCTATATCTTGGTTTTGCATTCAAATATCTGACTTTATTTTAAAGACTTTTTTTAAATCAAATGGTGATGCGCTGCAATTGACCTTCTCAAAACTGGAGTTAGGAAATTACATCACAGAACAAATGGAAAGTGTACAACTGCAAGAGGACCTAGATACAGAAATTCAAATATTTCAAAATGCATTAGACTTTGGAGGTCTTAAGGCAAGAGAAGTAATGGTTCCTAGAACAGAAATGATCTCTATGCATACAGATACAGAAATTAAAGAACTGAACAAAAAATTTGTATCTACCGGACTGTCTAAGATACTAATCCACGAAGATACTATTGACGACATTACAGGTTATGTGCACAGTTTTGACCTTTTTAAATCACCAGAAAGCATTGAAAAGATAAAACGGAACGTCATAAACGTACCAGAAACAATGCTGGCAAAAGATGTTCTCAGTTTACTGATTAAACGTCATAAAAGTATTGCTATAGTTCTTGATGAATATGGCGGCACAAGTGGACTTATAACCGTAGAAGACATTATTGAAGAACTTTTTGGAGAAATTGAAGATGAACACGACTATGATCTATTAATCGATCAACAAATAAGTGAGACCGAATTTAAGCTTAGTGCTCGACTTGAAGTAGATCAAATCAATGAAAACTACAAACTGGACCTTCCTAAAAATGACCAGTACGAAACTTTAGGAGGTCTTATCGTTAACGAGACGGCAGGAATACCAGAAGAAGGAGATATTGTTGTGATAAATGGAAACACTTATAAAATCTTAGAGAAGTCAGATAATAAAATCGATTTAGTATATCTTACCTTAGGCGATAACGAGTGATTCTGATCACGTATTCAAAATTGTTCGTCCAGCGGTGATTTTAATTTAAATAATTAGTTACGCTTTTGCCAACGCATGAAATGATCAATCCCATGTCCTACTTCATATCATTTTAAAAGATTTGGCATTTCGCGAGTTTATAACTCTATTTTTTATCATAGTAAGAACCTAGAGCATAGCAAAAGCAACCAGTTAAAATTGTGCTTGAAATAAAGAAAAAAGGAAAGCCTAAAATTACCAAAAACTATTACCCCTGAATTTATCGGTACAAACATCATTTTAAAGCCACCCGATGCTTTAATTATTAGGCGGAAATCACTATTTTCGCCCCTATTAAAAATTTAAATAAACGACAATGGCGATATTAGGTAAAATTAGAAATCAAGGAGTTATTCTGATTTTAGTAATTGCACTAGCATTATTTGCATTTATTATTCAAGGCGTTCTCACCTCAAATGGACAGAAACAATCTGACGCAGTAGGTTATGTAGGCGATACTGAGATTAACAGGGAAAGTTTTGCAAGAAAAGTAGAGAATGCTTCTCAAAATGGAGGTGCTAACGTTTCTCAACTAAAAGCAGTAAATTCTGTGTGGGATCAGGAAGTAAGAAACGCTGTACTAGGGGAACAAATTAAAGCTGCTGGCATCAATGTAACTGATGAAAAAGTAGCAGAATTAGTTAAAGCAAATTATAAAAGCAACCCGCAATTTCAAAATGAAGACGGTTCTTTTTCTGAAGCTGAATTCAAAAAGTTTGTAGATGGTATCGATGCTACTTTATGGAACGATTTTGTTTTAAGTATTGCGACAAATGCCAAGCAAGAACAATTTTTTAATTTATTAAAATCTGGACTTATCGCTACAAATGCAGATGGTAAAATGGAATACAGAATGGAAAATGACAACCGTTCTTTTTCTTTTTTGAATATCCCATACACTTCTATTGCAGACAGTCTAGCAGAGGTTTCTAAATCAGAAATTAACGCTTATGTTAACAAACATAAAGGCCAGTTTAAAGTTGCTGCACAACGCGATATAGAATTTGCTCTATTTGAAGACAAAGCTTCACAAATAGATAAAAATGACCTTAAAGCAGACTTGAATAAATTACTTACCACACAAACCCAACGTAATCTAAATACGAATAAAGATTATAGCATTCCTGCTATTACTGCAGCGACTGATCTTGCTTCATACGTGGCACAAAATAGTGACCTTCCTTATGATGACCGCTATCTAATGGTTGCTAATCTTCCCGCAGCGGCAAAAGCAGTTACCGCTGTAGAAAAAGGAAAGACCTTTGGACCTTATGAAGATGGAGAGTTTATGAAACTCTCTCTTGTAGAAGATAAAAAGGTAATAAACGATAGTATACAAAACAGACATATCTTAATAGCTTATGCAGGAGCTCAAAGGGCAGATGCTGCTATCACTAGAAATAAAGAAGTAGCAAAGAAAACAGCAGATAGCATCTTTAACATCATAGGACAAAACAAAGAAACCTTTGACTCTAAGTTTGAATACTTCAAAGAAAATAAAGACATAGCAAATGGTCAAGATATAGGTTGGGTAATATATTCTGGAAATGCTAGAAACTATGCCCCAGGCTTTACAAAATTCTTGTACGAAAATGAAAAAGGTACCGTAGGTATCACAGAGTCTGCATTTGGTTACCACATTATCAGAATAGACGATGTTGCTGCTGCACAAGACGCTATCAAACTAGCAACAGTCTCTAAAAAAGTACTTGCTTCTAAACAAACTGGAAAAGAATTATTTACCAAAACAGTAAAGTTTCAAAAAGCTGTGAAAACCGGAGATTTTGTTGCCCTTGCAAAAGAAAATGGGGTAGCTACAACTCCCGTAAAAAACTTAAAACCACTTGACGAAACCTTACCAACGATCGGTCAAAATAGAAATATTGTTCAATGGGCATTTGCAGAAGAGCGCTCTATAGGTGATATCGAACGTTTTGAAACTTCAAAAGGTTATGTGATCGTAAAACTCAATCAAAAGAGTGAGGCAGGAAGTATGTCTAGTGAAGAGGCTAGCGTAAAAGTGACTCCTATCTTGAGGAAAGAGAAGAAAGCACAATTAATAATGGATAGAATCACTTCAAAAGATTTAGTTGAGATCTCAAAAAATCAAAGACAACCTACCAGAAATGCGTCTTCAGTTAACCGAAAAAACCCCACATTACCTGGTGTAGGTGAGGAACCTTTTGTAGTAGGAACTGCATTTGGTCTTGCGCAAGGAGCTACTTCTAAACCTATCGCTGGAGAAAATGGCGTGTTCATTATAAAAGTAATAGCTATTGAAACTGCTCCAGACTTACAAAATTATACCTCTAATGCAAATACGATCGCTACACAATCAGCAAATCAATCTACTTCAAAGTTAGTGGATGCTTTGAAAAAAGCGGTAGAAATAGAAGATAATAGAGCATTGTTTTATTAAGAAATCACTTTCATCATATCAAAAACGCCACTCGATGAGTGGCGTTTTTTGTTTTAATAAGTGGCAGTTTTGACCTTATATTCTAGGCTTATTTGTTACAAACGGCATCATTATTCCGAGTAGCTGCATCTCCACATCATCTTTATCATCTGGAATATAAACACTGTATTCTACTCCATGATATTGAAAATGTTCATTAACTGCACCATTACTCCTCATCACTTTCTGCCTCAAAGTCTTCAACTTCTTAGGCGTACCTCTTATCACAATATCAGACAAACTATAATCAACAGAAATCAACGAGATAGTAGTGTTTTGAATATCGCCTGAATCGACATAATAAGGTTCTTAACCAAGGGTCAATAGTAATTTCTTGAACTTCGTACACTTCGGGAATATTGGTTTATCCTTGCGCGTTAGAACAAACAAGATTTTTCTCGCCAAATCTCACAGAAATATGAACCAATGGTTTTTTAGTATCAAAATTAATAATTATAAAGTGGACTTGCGCAAAAGAACATGGAACAGCAAATAAAAGGAACGCAATGAATAGTCTCATAGGTTGTCATTTGATAACCAAGAAAAGAAATATTTATATCTTAAGTGCCACTTCATCCCACTCTAGAATCTCATTATAACCTTTACCCTTGAAATAATTACGAGCATCAATGCCTCCTGTTGCCATTATAAAATCGCCACCCCAACCACCTAAAGATTTAATGGATCCTTCATAATCCCCAAAGAACTGTTTCTTTATAGGCTTCACGCCTATTAGACTAGAGATGATCTCTTCGTGCCTATCTATGCGTTTATTAAATTCAGAAACGTCATTAGAAGCACTGATAAAACCTTGCGGCATATTTGTCAGCTCTTCTCTCAAATCATCCGTTAAGAGTTCTTGATTAAACTGAGTGATAGAATCCCGACTGTTTTGCTTGCGATTAAGGTACACAAAGAAAATATACTCTTTAATAGCTGGATCAAATGTCACTTCTTCTACAACAGGATTTGCATTGTTATAAGTATAAACAAGAGACTTACTTGCCCTAGCACAAGCTACGTCATAACCGCTACCTCCAAAACATTTGAATTGCAACTGATAAGGATTACAACCCAACCATTGAGAAATTAAGGAAATCAAAGTAGAACTTGTTCCCATTCCAGAATGACGATCAAAATCCAGTGTCATTACTGCATCAAAACCTTGTAAAGAATTATTTGAAGTAAGCTGTAAAGCTGTATTTAAAATTTTAC